>Ga0256837_1001932_pt1 | contig 13526 bp, 23 predicted proteins | sample 4562384metaG_FD_185976 | JGI IMG/M metagenome (GOLD analysis project Ga0256837, IMG submission 185976) | Hydrothermal vent microbial communities from Guaymas Basin, Mexico - 4561-384 | ecosystem: Environmental > Aquatic > Marine > Hydrothermal vents | place: Mexico: Guaymas Basin | collected... | reverse complement strand
TTATTCTGTGGATCAGATTTTGCAGCCCTTAACATATCGGGGGTCCTAAATAGAAATATTTAGGTAATAATGGTATCTAATTCAGGGAAAGCTAAGTCGTAAGATATGCTAATCCTGAGCCAAGACTCATAAGAGTAAGGTGCAGAGACTATCTCCGTACGGAGAGTAGGGAAGTAAGTGATCGACTTCTCGAAACGGTACCTATCTTAACAGGTAAAGCTGAAGATAAAGATATAGTCCGACACTCCAAGAAATTGGAGAAACAGAGTAGCGTCTGTCGTAACTGATTGCGAAGATCGTATAGTTGCTAACTTAAGTAATGATCCTATGAAAATAGGTGTATTTACCAAAGGTATTGATGGACATAGTCTAAATGCAGCAGGTTACTTTAAAGAAGAATTAGAATCTCGTGGAATATTTATAGATATAAATGATCCAGAGAGTATAAATTCTGTAAAGAAATTAGCTAAAGATTTAAGACAAGAAAGTAAGACATATACCTTAAATGTAAGGGTCGCTATATAGTAATATATAGATGTAAAGAATACAAATGCTGGAAACCCCTAAAGCTTTTAGTACCAAAGTGTAATAATCTAAAAGATGTAACAATGGGCAATCAGCAGGTGAGCTTATAACAATTTCCTAAGTTTATTTTATAGAATAAATATGGAAAAAGTTATCATTTGTTTCTATTTAATTAGAAAGAGCTTACCTCAACGACTATCCCTATTGGGAGTACACTTGAAGCTATTGCAAGTGGAAACGTATTCCATCCTGAAAAGGATGAAGATATAGTCTGATCTCATATGAAAGTATGAGCTGTGGTTCGCCCACGGGATAAAGAGTAGCGTCTTTATCTGAACATAAATGTTGGAATGAATTATGGTCAAGAAGCTCCTGGAATGGCTAAAAGTCAAGGTATACCATTAGAGAAAGCAGAAAAAATAGTAAAAGGTTATAAAGATACTTATAAAGTAATGATTGAATGGAATGAAAGTAATAAAAAATTTATGAATGAAAATGGATATGTTAGAGGTTGTTGGGGGCATAAAATTAAGACCCCTTTAATAAAAATGTCTATTATTAATTCAAGAATTACTCCATCAAACATAAAAGCAGAATTTAGAACAGCAAATAATGCCATTACTCAGAGTTATGGAATACTTACCACTATTGCTGGTTCAAGATTTCAAGATTTATTAGAGAAATCATCGTATAAATATGATGTATTTTTAATAAATCAAATCCATGATGCTATATATTTATTGGTTAAAAATGATCCAGAAGTAATAAAATGGGTTAATAATAACTTAATAGATACTATGTGTATTATGGATGAACCAAGATTGATAGATGCTCCTGTGAGATTAGAAGCAGAGTTAGATATTGGTAAATCTTGGGATAAACAAATAACTTTAAAAAATAATATATCTATTGATGAAATAGAAAAACAATTAGACATTCTTTAAGAGTGTTTATTAGAGTTATATTATGATATAATTTTAATAAGCATTCAAGTGAATGTTTAAATCTCCCTTGTAAATTATTTTTTATTCATACAGAAAAAGACATTACTCCTCTAAAAAAGTTTTTTAACTTAATGATATAAAATTATATAAACCTCCTACTATTTATTTATTTTACAACTACAAGGGAGAATTCTCTTTTCTCCAAAATCACACATAAAGGAAAAATATGAACATAGAAATTAAAAATAACTATTTATACATAAATGGTGAAATAATCAGACGAGTAACATCAAACTCACTTACACATCAAGTGATAAATTATATGATAGAAAGAGACTTTAACTTTACATCTTTAAAGATGTTTACAGATATATATGATTTAGAGTCAAATTCAATAATACATGTAACTGTACATCAAATAAATAAAGAGACAAAAAGACTATTCGGAGAGAAGTTTATATTGACATCAAAGAAAGGTATATATTATCCTAATCCTTGGTTCAAGACACAGAAAGAAACTACATATAAAGTAAACATTCCTAAATCAATAGAAAAGGAATTCTTAGAGAAATATAGCCAGTACATCATAAAAAATAAGGAGAAAAAATGAACAAATATACAGAGTTAAATCCTATTCAGGATATAGTAAAATTAAATGAGAAAAGGTATGGATTAACTTTTAATCCAGAAAAAGCAGTAGAGAAATTAGAGGAAGAATTACAGGAATTTAAAGATGCCATTAAGAATAATGATATTCACGAAATGGTAGATGCTTTGACTGATATTAGAGTAATTGCTATTGGAGAAACCAGAAAAATGATTTATGATCCAGAATGTACTTTGAATGAAACAGTTAAAGAGATTACTTCGAGAAAACAAGATCCAGCACAAAAACATAGATGGGAAAGGTTATTTAAAAAACAACCAGGAGAAAAATGGTTAAAAGATAAAAACCAAAGTAAAACAGAATTATATAAAGCAGATTTTAGTAAATGTAAACTTAAGGAGAGAAAATGAGAAAGAGAAAATATGTAGAAAAATTAGATTATCCATTAGATAAAGATAATCATACATTAAGTTTTTTATTTGAACAAGTAACAGGTGGATATAAATGTCTAGTAATTGAGACATATTATTATCCATATACAGGTAAATTTAGTTATAGAGGGCCTAAATCTGTATGTGGTATTGAGTTTATGACAATGAATAATCCAGAAGAAATAGAAATTAAGTTAAGAGATTATGACACTGAACTTTTATATCATAGATATAAAGAAAAAGCCTATAAATTCTTTGAGAACATTTTTAAGACGGAGGTGTGATATGGGGTATATAGAAATAGATGTAGTAGAAGATGAACCAGAAAATAAAGAAATAAAAGATAAATTATCTGGTATATATAAAGCAATAAATACTTTAAAAAAAGATTTATATCTTCTGGATCCAAGTGAGAGAGCAGTATTAGTTAAAACATATATTGATGAAGTATCTCCAAAAGAAGTGGCAATGTCTATGTATTATGGAAATACTGCAAGAGCAACTTTAATAGCAGAATTAATTAGAAAAGAAGATCATACTTTAATAGAAGATATTGTGGAAAGGACTTTAAAATGATGGAAGTAAATGAATTACTACAAAAAATAAATAAAGCAGATTATGAAAGACTTGAGAAAGTTATCATTTCTGTATCTGATCTAATGGTATTAAGAAGAAAGATGATTGATATGCAGAAAAAAATAGATGGATTAGAAACTAAGTTAGAATATACTGAAAAGAAATATAATACTTTAGTTAGTAAACACTTAAATTCATATAAAGAATTATCAGAGATTTAAAGGAGAAATAATGCCAAATTGGTGTGGAAATACAATGACTGTTACAGGAGAACCAGATAAAGTAAGTAAATTTACTAAGGATTTTAAAGAAAAAGGCTTTGCTTGTATAGGAGATGCACCTACTTTAGAAGACAATGATGAAAATGTAGATAATACTTGGTATGAATGGAGAATGCAATTCTGGGGAGTAAAATGGAATGTAACTGATGATTTAGAAATATTAGAAGAAGATACTGATAGTTTTGTAGTCTGGTTTAATACAGCTTGGAGAGATCCAGAAGAGTTTATTAAAAGAGCAAGTTTAAAATATAGAGTAACTATAGAAAATCAATATGATGAGCCAGGTATGGGATTTTATGGTTACTATAAAGTGGTTGATGGCATAATTGAAGAAGAATATGTCATAAATGATAATGATTTTAAACAGGAACCAGAAGTATTGGAAAAGATATTTGGTAGTGTGGAACAAGCATATGAATACTTCGATACTTTATTCGAAGAAGATATGGCAGAAGAGATTAAAGATACAAGAAAATACTTAAAAGGATTATTATGATATTATTTAGAAAAGAAGCAGAAAAGATTTTACAAGATCATGGGTTTAGTAAAGAGTTTACAGTTAGTAGAATAGATAGACATATATGGTTAGTTGGTAAATGTGGTAAACAAATTATACAAATTAGTGATCTAGAAGTAAATAATAAGTTAACTAAGGCTGAAAGAGAATTACTTATTGAAGATTACTTATATTCAAATGTAATTATGAAAAAGGCTAAAATTGATATGTTGATTTCTATACAACAAGATATTGAAGATATAAATGATAAATTAACAACTATAGAAAAAGAAGATAAAGTATATATAGAAAAAGAGTATAGTTATCTAAAATCAAAGGATATAGCATATATAGTAATAAATATATTTGATAAAAATTGTAAAGTTACATTAAAAGAAACTTTGAATACACATGAAAAATATGTATTTATGAATAATGTACCTCAAGATAAAACTTGTGATATATATAATGAACTAATTGCTAAATCACCTATTAGAGATAAAGTATTTGATTTATATAATTTAAAACTAAAATTAGAAGAAGATACTTTAAAACTTCAAAGGGACCTAAATTTAATATGTTAAAAGTATTAATACTTTTATTTACTATTAGCCTTTATGGCTCACCTTTTAAAAAAATAGATTCTTTAACTACAGAACAATATAATAATTTAATATGGATATACCAACAAGGTAAAAAATATAACTTAGAATTAACCTTAACTGCTATTGCTTGGCAGGAGAGTCAATTTGGTAAATATCCTATTAATCTATCTGATCCCTCAGGAGGGTTATTCCATAATCTTCTTGGTTCAGTATGTTATCGATTAGAGTTGACACCTAATCAATGGAACCAGAGTAGAATACTTGAGAAGTTAATTAATGATAGAGAGTTTGCTTTACAACAAGCCGTAGCAGAACTATATTATTGGAAAAGTTACTGGGGAGTAAGAAATAAAAGTTATTTATGGAAATATATGATTAGTTCATATAATGGTGGACATAAAGGTAATATAAAATATTATGGAAGTATAGTGAAGAAAGTAAGATATTTGAAGAAATATTTTAAATGGTTAAATAAACATAATCCTACTTTTAAGTAGGTAATTTACAAATAAAGGATAAAAAATGGCTGATATATCAAATAAATTAGAAGTATTTAAAGATAAAGTAAATGAAATATCTAATTTAGAAATAGTAAAAGTATTAGATGAAGCAAGTATTTCAGAACCAGAGAAATCTATAGATATATATCAGGAAGTACTTTTTTATGAAGTAGAAATTAAAGAAGGTTTATTTATTAAAATCTTATTTAAATTGTCAGATATAAATCATTTGTATCATACTAAATTAGAATTTACAGATGAAAATTATGGCTTTGATAAATATAATATAAATATACACGAATGTGTTGATAAAAATATAGTTAAATGTGCTTTAAAATTACATGAAACTATATTAAATATTCTAAATAAAAAGGATAGATAATGAGTGATAGTCTAGATAAAATCTCTGAACCAGTAAAGAATATAAAAAGTAGTAAATACTTATATAATATTGAACCTTGTCATTTTAGTAATTTAACTTATAAAGGTGCTTTAAAAGAAAAAATTAGATTAGGAAGAATTTTATTAAAGGAATTAAATGAAATATCATTTAGTTTATCTGGTTCAAGATATACAAATAATGAAGTAAGATTATTAAAAGTAGCTGATGCTATTGAATTTAATAAATTTTTATTAGATGAATTAAATAAATGTAAGGAATAGATTATGGCAAGAAAGAAAACTAAACAAGAAAAGTTATTCAAGAATGAAAAATATAAAAAAGATTTAGTATATTTATATTTAATCTATGCTTATTTAGATATAGGTTTAAGAGAGGAAGAATGGGTAATATCTAATAAATTTGGAGTAAATGTTATAAATGAATTAAAACTAAAAAATCATTCCGAAAAAACTCAATTAGATATTAAAAAGTTATATACAACTACTAAAAGAATATTTAAGTATTTAATGCAAGAGGGTGTCTTTAATAATAAAAAAATTAAAGGAGATCTAATTATTAGACTTGCCGAAACTGAAATTAAGAAAGCTTTTAGTGGATATAAAGATTGTAATGTAGTACCTATATATTTAGGTATATTATTACTTGTTTCTTGGCAAGAAGATGTTAAGTATAAATCATTTAATATATCTTTAGACTATAAGTATCTAGCAGATATAACACTTGCTATTGAAGAAGAACATCAAGAATTAGAAGAAGTATTAAATAGAAGTGCTGATGTAGTTTATCATTTTTATAAAAATATATATAATGAATATCCTTGGTTCAAAGAATCAGGTAAGATAGATTTAAAAGAGTTATTTAAAAAGGATTAAAAATGTTAGAGGTAGAAGCAAGAGATCCAGAAGAAGCATTTGATAATATAGATATAGATGAAGCTATTGAAGAAATGTTAAGTACTGGTTCTACTACTATAGATGTAAATTTTGGGGAATGTAGATCTTATGTATATAAAGGTAATGATGACTGTGAATGGTTTGATTTAGGAGAAATGGAAGTAACTGACAAAGATTTAAATATTGATTGGTTTGAAATAGCTTGTGAATTAAATACCGAATTAGAAGACTGTAAAAATATAGGAGAATAAAATGAAAAATTTTATATTAAGTAAATTAAATGGTATAGATGAAAAAGAATATCTATCTTATAAATTACAATGTGAAGAAACTATAGATAAATTAAATAAAAAAATAAATGAATTAGAAATTAACTTAGATAGACAAAGAAAGAAAATTAGTTCTTTAGAAAATGATTTATCAATGTATAGGGATCCAGATGTATGGTATGAAAAATATAGAAATAGATTATCTATGATAGCAAGTATTACATTAGTTAAAAAGGACAAATAATGAAATATATCACAAATAAAACTCAAATAGCTATGCCTATTGCTTTATGGACAGCATATGATGACTATGACTATGATAATAGAGAAAATGTAATATCAACTACAAGCCTTTTAAATCCGACAAGAATGGTAGCATTACAAAGATTAAATAAAGATGCTGATAAAATAGTAGATATTGCAGATCTTATTGGCTCTAGATTAGGTAGTGCTATTCATGATTCATTTGAGAAAGTACTTTTAAATGAAAAATATGTAAAAGATACTTTAAAAGCAATGAATTATGATGACTCTGTTATAGAAAGGGTAGTTATAAATAAAGATAATCCAGAAATAGATGAAATACCTTTATGGATTGAACAAAGAAGTGAAAGAACTATAGATAAATGGATTATCTCAGGTAAATATGATATGGTAGTTAATTATCAAGTACAAGATATAAAATCTACAAGTGTATGGACACATATGTTTGGTTCAAATGAAGATAAATATATACAACAAATGAGTATTTATAGATGGTTAAACCAAGATAAGATAAAAAAAAATACAGGAGTAATTCATTATATTTTTACTGATTGGTCTAAACAGAAAACTATGCAAGATAAAAATTATCCCCAACAAAGAGTATTAAGTAAAGAATTTAGATTAATGTCTCTGGCTCAAACCGAAAAATTTATAAAAGATAAACTAAATAAATTAAATGAAGTATTAGAAACAGGAAAATTACCTTTATGTACTCCAGAAGAATTATGGCAAGAACCAGATAAATGGAAATATTTTAAAAAGAAAAATGCAAATAGAGCAACTAAAGTATATAGCACTGAAGAAGAAGCTTATCAAAGATTAGCTGATGAAGGACAAGGTGAAGTTAGATATTTCCCTGGTAGGGTAAAAAGATGTAACTATTGCTCAGTTAGAGAGTTTTGTGATCAATATAAAGAATTATATGAGTTGGGATTAATTAAAAATTAATCTATACTTATTATTGTATAAGAAAGGAGAAAGAAATGGCTGAATATAAAATGACAAAGGAAGAAACAAAGGTAGGAGTAACTTTGTATAACAATAAATTAACAGTTTATAGTTATTTACAAACACAATTAATAGATAAAAAAGGCAATCCTTTTAGTACTGATCTATTAGATTCTTCTGTAACAGCAAGTAGTGTATTTATTATAAATCCTATTGATAATCAAATTAAACTATTATCTGACGGAGAAGTTATATTACTGGATAAAGCATTAAAGAAACTTAGATCTTTAACTTATACAGAGAATATAACAGCACAAATAAATGTAAGTAAAAATATTATCTCTCAGGCATTAAAAGAGGATTCTATAACTGAATATATAAATAAGGAAGTAATGACTAAAGAAAGCACAAAGTTACAATCATTATTTACTGAAATGAGAGAGTATAATAAATTATTAGCAGAATATTTGACTGAATTAAAGCGAGGTGTAAGTGGTGATATAGAGGAATATTTAGATACTTATTTCTTTAAAGAGCATTTAATGTTACTTGGAGAAAGAGGAGCCAGTAAGACTTATACAGTAACTAAGTATTTAGCAGATAAAGGTATTGAAACTGAATTTATGGGATGTCATAATGCAGTAGAAGCTATAGATCTACTTGGTTACTATATTAAGGCTCATGACGGTTCATTTGTATGGTTAGATGGTGCTTTATCAGGAGCATTTAGAAAAGCTCAATCAGGTAAAAAAGTGGTACTATTTATGGATGAAATTTTAAGAATGCCTGCTAAAGAATTGAATATTTTAGTTGCAGCATTAACTCCAGATGCAGGTGGATATTTTAATCTTAGAACCAATAGAATTACAAATATCAATGATGGTATTGGAGAAATGGAATTACTAAGAGTACCAAAAGATAAATTATGGGTAATTGCTACTACTAATATCGGAGCAGATTATGATGTAGAAGAAATTGATGTAGCATTTCAAGATAGATTTATGTCTGTAGAAGTAGAATTAAATGAAGATGTAATTAGAAGTATCTTACAGAAATATACTGAAGATAAAATAATAATTGATAAATTAATTAATGCTTACAACAAAGTAAATATGGCAGTAGAAGCACAAGAATTAGCCAATAAATTGAATATAAGACATTTAGTTAAAGTTATTACTTATTCTGGTTCAGATGTTAAAAAGATGAAGAATACATTGCTACATTTCGCTCCTAACATTTGTAGTAGAAATATAGATGGTAAATTAAATAAAATGGATATAGAAGTATATAAAGAAATAATTAAAGTTATTTAATACTTTTATTTAAAAAAGGATAAGCATGAGAAATATTAAATTTAGAGGATACTCAAAAGAATTTAAAAAATGGGTATTTGGTGATTTAATACAAGATAGTGAAGAGTTTTTTATTGCTAAAACAAAAACTATTAGCAAAGTTGCTGGGAGTAGTTATGACACCCATTCGGGAATAGGATGGGATGATGCTAACAACTACTACGATATAAGTATAGTTGAAAAATCGAGTATTGGACAATATATAGGACTTAAGGATAAAAATGGAGTTGAAATATATGAAGGGGACCTAATAGAAAAGTCAATACCTACAAGTTGTTATGACTTTGAAAAGGGACCATCTTATTTTGAAGTTGTATATAATAACTTTACAGCAAGTTTTGGTTTGATAAAACTTAAGAATCCAGTAGATAGAAATTATGTACTAAGTATAAATGAGAATTCAACAAGATATTACAAAGTAATCGGAAATATTTATAAAGATTATGACTTTTATTTGTTAAAAACAAGAAAGAAATAGAAGTAAGAGTAAAGGATAAAAAATGGAAGTAGGTGATATTTATGTACATTATAGAAATACACAAGAATATATGATACTTGGATTTCCAGCTTTCCAAGATAATACAGGTAGATGGGTACACGATGCTATGGTTTTATATAGAGATAAACAAGGCAATTTATTTATTAGACCTAAAGTAGAATTCGAAAAAAGATTCATAAAAAAGGCAATAGTATGAATAATTTAACAAAAGAAGAAATGGATAAGTTATCTAGTAGAAAGTTTAGAGCAGAGATATTTAAAAAGATTATTTCTGGTTCGAGACTTTTAAAAGATAGCCTTAATTCAGCAAGTGATATTTTTATTTCGAATAAAGATACTACAGTATTAAAACCGTCTAAAGAAGAAAAGTATATCAGAATAAATAAAGAAGATTTATTTAGATCAGATTTTTCAGAATACTTTGAATGGTTATTGGCTATGGATCCAGAAAAGAACATAAATCAAGTGCAACAAGATATTCTATTAAAAGATGGATTAAATTTAGATATTACTGATGAGATATCAGAATTATTTAAAAATATTCAAGAAAAACATAAAGAATTATCTTCTAGTGAAATAGAAGAAGAAGTAGAAGAAGTTAAAGAGGAAATTGCTAAAGGTTCTTGTGAGATGTCTGGGAGTCATGGTTTTGGTAAAAGTGAAAGTACATCGGCTAAAGAAATATCAAAGGAATTGGCTAAGACTGCTGCTTTAAAAGAAGAGTCATTAGATGGTGATAGTTTAAGGTCTGATGAAATAATTGAACCAGATATAGAAACAGCTATGAAACAAGCTAAGGAATTTGATTCTTATGGAGGTAAAGCAGACCTATCTACACCTTATATGGCTAAACCTATATTATCTTTAGATGATATTAAACATCTAAATAAATTAAAACATAAAATGTTAAAAGCATTTAAAGGTACAAAAGGTAAATCAGCTTCTTATTCTCCTAGTAAAAGAATAAATATAAAAAAAGATATTGTAGATAAAGATAACATCTATATAAAGACTACTTTATCAGAGGGTAAGTATTTAGAAATGAATATACTTATTGATATGTCTGGTTCTATGAGTGGTAGTCCTATTAAATATGCTAATAGTATTCTATATTTATTTAATGAACTAGCAAGAGACGGTTACTTTAAAGGGAATGTTATATTTACATCTGATGAAGAGCCATATAAAATTACACTTCCTGTCGATAGACAGCAGGTATTTAATTTATGTGGAGCAAGAGGTGGAGCAGAGGGATTTAAAGATACTATACTTCAATATAAGAATGAATTAAAGAATTCTAATGTAATTGCTATAACAGATGGACATATTACAGATAAACCTATCTCTCATAATTTATGGGATAAAATAAGGGTAAGGTCTTTAGGTATATATGTAAATTCAAATAAAGATGAATTAAAAAGAAGTAGAAAACATCTAACTAAATACTTTCATCATGGTATAGCAGTACCTAATTTAGATGAACTAGTTAATTATTTAGTTAAGGTAGGTTTAAAAGGTAGAAAGTAAGGAGAATTATAATGTTTGGTGAAATACTATTAGTATTGATTAGTATATTTTTTATAAATGAAATGTTTGCTATACATAGATGTTTACAAGAAGTTACAGAACTTTCATTGATATGTAGTTTAGCTCATACAGTTATAATGACTGTATGGTTAGCCACATTTACAATAATATGTTATCTAGAGTATAGATAAAAGGAGAAACTAATGCAAGAAGAGATAAAAGATTATGAATATAATCCTACACAAGAAAAGATGGTTAAAATCTTACAAAATAAGAACCAGACTAAAGAAGCTTTATTCTTTAGAGTGTTAAGTGCTTATTATTTTAGTAAGGTAGCAGCTAATATGAGAACTTTTATTGATATAAAAGATGTATTTGGGGTCATTCCTGTAAATACATATGCAGTTATATTAGCAACATCTGGTGCGGGTTTGAAATAAGCCCCCTTATATAGTGATATATAAGGATAACTGATTGAATTGCTGGGAAGTCCTTAGAGCTTTAATTACCACAACATAGAGATGAAATAGACTCAAGTGTGATGGTTTTAAAAAAAATTAAAGATTGGGTAATCAGCAGCCAAACCTCGAATAGAGGAAGGTTCAACGACTATCTCATTAGGGAGTAGAACCAAGTGGTTCGAAGTGGTCAGGGTCTTGACATTACATTTAATTTAATATATAATTTGCTCTAACAAAAATGGAAAGGGTAAATTATGGTAGAAATTTGGAAACCTATAAAAGGTTATGAAGATTTATATGAAGTAAGTAATTATGGTAGAGTTAGATCTTTAGATAGAAATGTAACACAAAAAAATGGTAAAAGAATGTTTTATCCGGGAAAATATTTAAAGTATGATATTATTACGAGAAAACATACTAATTATCATAGAGTTACTTTATCAAAAGAGCATAAAATTAAAAGATATTCAGTACATAGACTTGTTGCTGAAGCTTTTATACCTAATCCAGAAAATAAACCTCATATAAATCATATAGATAATAATGGTGAAAATAATAGAGTTAATAATTTAGAATGGGTAACACATTCTGAAAATATGATCCATGTACAAAAACAAGGAAGACTTTTTAAAACACAATCAAAAGCAGGTAAAATTGCTAGAAAGAAAGCTAAAGAAAAAGTTATTAAAAATTATAGTAAATATATAGGAAATATATATTTAGATAAATATAAAGTTATTTGGTTTAAATATAATACTAAACCAAAAAAACCTAAATTTATTATACAATGTTTAAAGTGTGGGTTGTATAAAACTATTTCTGCCAATTATTTTAAAAATAATATATTAACAAAACAATATAAATTAAGATGTAATTGTCAAGATTAAGATATAGTCTGGTCTTTAGTGAAAACTAAAGCTGCAGGTGATGCTGCGGAGTAAGAGTAACGACCTTACTTGAACATAAACGAAAGGAAAATCTATAAATATTATAGAGAATGATATTTTAAAAGGTTTTAAGGACAAATTTATTAAAGAGGTATTACCAACACAAGTAGAAAAGAACTTAGCTAAAATCGCTTCAGAGAGAGCAAGTATTGCAGGTTTGGATCCAGATGAGGTATATCAGAATTTAATTAGAGAGTATAAAGGTACTGGACCATTCTTATTTAACTTTGATGGTGGAACAGCAGCAGCAATTAAACAATTAAGACATAAATTATTATTAGCTGGTTTAGGGGCTATGAATTTAGAAATGGATGAGGTAGGAGCTAATTTATCATCTAATATAGATATGCTTAATGTATTTATTGAGTTATATGATGTAGGTAGAGTAAAACCTAAAATTACTAAGAATACTCAAGAAAATAAAAGAAATGAATCTATAGATGGTGTAACTCCAGCTAATGTATTATTATTTGGTACTCCAAGTAAATTATTAGACGGTGGTAAGACTGAACAAGAATTTTATAGTCTATTAGATATGGGATATGCAAGAAGAATGTTATTTGCTTATATGCCTAAAATATCTAAAGAGAAGTTATCAGCTAAAGAGAAATTAGATATGCTTAGAGATAAGTCTTCTGGTTTATTTATAGAGACTTTATATAAACATTTCGAGAAATTAGCTATTGATACTAATATAAATAAAAAACTATTCGTTAGAGATGATTATTTAATTAAATTATTAGAGTATCAAGCTTATTGTGAAGAAAGAGCAGAAGCTTTAAAAGAACATCAAGAAATGGAGAAAGCTGAGATTATGCATAGATATTTTAGAGCATTAAAATTATCAGGAGCATATGCTTTTATAGGAGAGTCAGAAGAAGTTAAGTTAGAACATTTACAACAAGCTATTAAATTAGTAGAAGATAGTGGTGTAGCTTTTAGAAATATTCTTAAAAGAGAGAAAACTTATGTTAAATTAGCTAAATATGTAGCAGAAT
>Ga0256837_1001931_pt1 | contig 13528 bp, 13 predicted proteins | sample 4562384metaG_FD_185976 | JGI IMG/M metagenome (GOLD analysis project Ga0256837, IMG submission 185976) | Hydrothermal vent microbial communities from Guaymas Basin, Mexico - 4561-384 | ecosystem: Environmental > Aquatic > Marine > Hydrothermal vents | place: Mexico: Guaymas Basin | collected... | reverse complement strand
ATAAAAAAGGATAAATTATGGCGAGTAGAATTAGTGAAATTAGACAAGCACATTTAGATCATATCAATGAAAATGGAGATACTCCATTTAAATATAATGATAAGAATAAAGATAGCAATGATGAAAACGATGCATCTATAGATATTCATATTTCATTATCTAACGATAATATTGATGAAAAAGATGTTGATATGGAAGATGAGAGAGAATCAAAAGATAAAGAAGATTTTGTTTATGAAGATACAAATGCAGTTTTATTTGCTGAAGAAAGAGAAAGTGGTAGAGAAGACGAAGAAGATTTAGAAAAGAATTACAATGAAGAATCATCTGAAAGTCGTTCATATAATGATAAGGAAGAATCTTATGATATTGACACACTATTAGATAGAGATGTAAGTGAATCTCATAATAAAGATTTAGATATAAATACAGATGAATCAAAAAATATAGATGAGCTAAAAAGTGTAGATGAGTCTGGCAAAAATTCATATGATGGTAGAGGCGTTGATAATGAAAAAGGTTTAGATAGTGATACATCTGAAAGTAAAGATATGGATGAATCTCATAGTGAAGATTTAGGCAAAGATGAGTCTCAAGATATTGATAATAAAGATGAAACAAAAAATATTAACGAGTCAGAAGATATAGATCGTGATGAAGATCAAAGTATTGATGATGGTAGAGATATTGATGACGAAGAGAATTTAGATAGAGATGAGAGACAGGGTGTGAGTGATATTGATATATCTGAAGATAGAGAAGAATCTCAAAATATAGATGAAAGAGATATCGACAATGAAGAAGATTTAGATAGAGATATTGATGATAGTATAGATGATTCAAAAGATATGGATGAATCTCAAGATGTAGATGTGTCAGATGAGAGAGATAATTTTGGTAGAGATGTTGATGATGGTAGAGCACCATCTGATGATTTTGCGGCAAATGATAATGATAAGTCAAGAGATCAGTCAAATAGTTTTAAAAATGGGCAGCAAGAGAATGCTGTTGATTATCAAAATGTATACGGAAATGAAGAGGATAGAAATATCCCATCATCATCATTTGATAATGGTGACTCTCAATCATTTAATAATAGTGACTCTCAATCAGCTGATTATGGTGACATTCAATCAATAGATCATGATGATGCTCAATCAGTTGAATACGGTGATGCTCAATCACTTAATAATGATTACTTAAACAATATTCCTTCATATGATACTGATATGCCATATAATGATGATGGTATGCGTCTATATAATGATCATGGAGAGACTATTAATGGTGATTACAGTGAGAACATCATCAATGATGAATTTATTGAAGATCATGAGTTTGGAAATGGCGAGCCGTTTATGAGTTATGATGATGAGTATTTTAATCCAGATATGGATGATCATGAGTTTGATCGTGGATATGATGATTTTCAAGATATGGGAAATACAGAAGATATCTCAATAAACGGTGTTGATAGTTTAAATAGTGAGAATATAGATGTAGCTCATGATAGTCAAAATATCTATGGTCGTGAAGAAGATCAGGAATTAAATGTAGATGACATAGAAACAGCAGCTGGTGAAGAAACAGTATTAGATCAAGAAAACACTACTCTATATGGTGAGGAAATTGAAACTATTAATGGTGATTATAGTGAGAACATCATCGATGAAGATTTTATCGAAGATCAAGAAATAAACAGTGATTTAATTGAAAACAGTGGTTTAGAGTTTGAAGATAATAGCAGAGATGATGACGGGTATTTTTATAATGAGGAAGATTTTCAAGAAGACAGAGATTATGATGAAAGCATGAATGTATCAGATGAAATAGATATAGAAGAAACTCAAAATATAGAAAATAAAGGATTTGAGAGATATCAAGATATAGTGAAAGGTCGTGATGAATCTCAAGATATGGATAAGTCTAGTATAGATAATCATAATATCAATAATGTTGATGTAGAGAAGAATGATTTTCAAGAAAATTTAGATATATCAAATCAAAAGAATGATGATGCAATATCTAATGATGTTATGAGTAAATCAGATATAAAAGCTGCTAAATACAATGAGAGCTTCGACAAACTCTCTTTTGTTGCTGAAAATAGCAGCTCTAAAAGTCTTGGATATGCTGCAAGTTCGTTTGTAAATACAAGTATGATACAAGAGAGAACTGTTAATCTCGGTGATCTAAGAGAAGATTTGAAAGCATCTGGAATGAGTTTTAGTAGTGTCAATAAAGCTATGTCTGCTGTTAAGAATGATCTGAATCATAAAGCGGATTTAGGTCTTGTTAATAAAGATAACAATTCATATAGTGTTGTGGACAAAGGAGAGTATATTGATAGTGTTGTAAATTCTTCAAAGATGATGAATAAAGAATCAAAAAATGTAATGGCTAGTTCAGCAAGTAAACTTGTAGGGGCTGTGAGAGCATTGGATACAAAAGATGTGCAAAGAACAGGATGGAAAAAAGATATTGCAAATCAGCAAATTAAAAACAATGTGGGAAAATTTGCAGATGCGTATGTAAAACAATACGGTGGGATTGACAAAAAAGACTTTATGCGAGGTTTAGAAAAATATGCGCCTATATCTCGTAAAGGTTTAAAGGCAGCAGAGAAAGCTTTTGACAAGCATATGGAAAAAAGAGAGAAACAAGGGCTTGTAAAAAGAGATGGGAGTGATTTTGTAAGAACTGGATCAGCTTGGGAATATGACAAAGGTACTAAGCAACAAAGCGAAATAGGTAAGGCGTATAATCAAGGTAAAAACGGAATAAATGCAGGTTTAAGAGCATTAAATATTAGACAAACAACCGGTGTAAGAGCATTGACTGCTGTTGCAGCTGCTGGTTATGCAGCTGCTAAGGTAGCAACTGTAAATCCGGTAGTAAAAGGCGTAGACAAAACCCTTCTTGCGGCTGAAAATGGGTTAAAAGCTGCTGCATCAGGTATTTCTCCTGGTATTAAATCTCTTGGGAAAGATGAGAAAGGTAACGAAGGACCAAAAGGACCAGGTGAGAATAGATCTGGTGTAATTAATGATAGAGACAACAGTAGAGACAATAGAGACAACAGAGACAGCAGAGACAACAGAGATTCTGGTGAGAGAAATATTGATAATGGCAGAAAAGTGGCCGGTACTGAGGAAGCTTATTATAATAATCAAAATGTAAATGGGAGAGATAATGAAGATAGAGGTGAAAATAGAAGTGGAGAACCTTCAAGAGATCAAGATAGAGAAGTTGGGTATGAGGATGTAAATAAAGGTAGAGAAAAGGATCTGCAAGATCTGAAAAACACATTAGCGGAAGCTGGTATCGAGCTTGAAATTGTTGACAGCAGTAGTAAAGATGAAGAGTTAGATAAAGATATTGATGATGAAGTTAAAGAAGAATTGAAGAATGAAGACAAACAAACAGCTAACGAAAAAGCAGAAAATCTAGAAAATGATAGAGGTGAAGAAAAAACTCAAAATAAAGATGATGAAAGAGAGAAAGACGAGTTTAGTCAAGACAGACAAACATCTGATGAAAAAGTAGAAAACTTAGAAGAATCAAGAGAAAATGAGCAATCTCAAGATCAACAACAAAGTCAAAACAATTCGAATGATAAGCTTGAAAACATGCAAAAAGCACAAAAAGCTGATGATGAGAAGAGTAAAAACGAAGAGAAAGAGCAAGAACAAAGTCAAGAAGAAGGAAAAAGTCGTTAGTGACTTTTCTTTTTTCTTATATGTAAATTTACTAGCTTATTAGAAATTATGCAATAATAATAAAAATAAAGGATGAGTTATGGAAGCAGAAAAAGAAATTAAACAACAATTAGATACTATAGAGTCAATGCTAAAAGCATTAATTAAAGCTGAGCAAAACATTTATATGAATTCTTTTATTGCAAAAACACTTGCAAAAGAAATTCTTAGCAAACAGACAGCAAGTTTTATGGCTGAGGCTAAAGAAAAAGAGGGATATAAAGCAGCTAAAGACGAAATTAATAAAGTTAAAGAGAGATTTAGAAATAGAAAAACTGCTAATCCAAAAACATTGTTGGCAGCAATGGTTAATGATTTAGAAGATTTAGTTATTATGATCGCAGATCAAAGCAGAAGCAATATTGAATCTGTAAATGCAACAAAAGCAGTATTGGAAAGATCAGCATATGAATTAATGAATATATCAGCAGTCAATAAAATTATTGACACATCATCAGAAAAAGCAGTTCAACTCTACGACAAAATTATAGATAATGCTAAAAGCATGGAAAATTATGATGACTAATAATTTATAAGTGTATGTTTCATTAACATATACTTATCTCCCCTATTCTTAAATTTTTACAACATTTTTACAACAATTCTTAAATATCATTAAAATATAAATGCGCTAGAAAGCTTTTTTGGTGTACTCTAGCACTACTTAAAGTATAAAAAGGCCATATAAAGCAAATATAGAATACATTTGTTGTAAAAATGTTGTAAAAAAATGAAAATACTATCTAAATAGCTGCATAAATAACAAATAAGATATATATGTTCAAATTCATGTCATATTTCAATATAGTTTAAGTTTTATGATATATAATTTCAGCATCAAAAGCAAGTAAAACAACCCGACAGTAGGAGTTTGACACTTTTGAGTCTTTTACATAGTTTTACACCTTCTAACATGAATGTTGTAAAAATTGTTGTAAAAAAGTAGAGTTATCTGAAAGCTTAAAATAGCTCAGAAAGCCCTAAATTACAAAACACCGCGGAATAGAGCAGTTCGGTAGCTCGTCGGGCTCATAACCCTATTCTAATAAATTTTCCCCAATTCTTAAACATCATCAAAAACTTTTTTAAACCCCCTAAAATAGGCATACACAGAAGATTTTCTCTTTCCAGTTTTTCAATAGTTCACATTCAAGTATTTACATATATTTACACCTTTTTGCAAAAATGTTGTAAAAATTGTTGTAAAAAAATAGAGGTAACTTTTCATTAAAAATAGTAGAAAATTTCGTGTTGTAAAAAAAGAAATCCGGGGTAATTTATTGATTAAATTTTTTTATAAAATTGTAGATGATCTTTATAATTTTTGTTAGGTGATTTGTAGAAAGTTGTTTGTAATTTATGGATATCCATAAGAGCCCGACGTTTTTGGCTCTTATATAATGTCTGAGAGATCATTATTCTCTAAATATTGATCCTCCATATTAATGTAGTTGTCTATCGTTGTCTGAATAGAAGCATGATTTAACAAGTGGGAAACCTCTTGAATAGGGACTTTTTTGACTTGTAGTAATATATTTGCAAAAGTGTGTCTAAAACTATAGACAACTACACGCTCATCATCATCCACTCTATTAAAAAGTTCATCCAATAACTTCTGAATCTCCCGCGGGAACTCGCTCATTGGCTTCTTTTGGGCACTTTTACTTGAATAGAAGAGATAATCATTTCCCCTACCCTTTTTATGTTGTTTCAATGGTTCTATAAGCTTAGATGGCAATGGAACAGTGTAATTCATCTTCCTTTTAAAATCATAGAATGTTATTTTTTTATTTGGGAAGTTTATATCTTTGTTTTTTAGATTGATGATGCTAGCGGGTCTTGCCCCTGTTGTGATCGCCATGAGTATTAACAACTGGCTCTGCTCCGCGAGCCGGTCCCTTGCGGCCTCAAGTAACAATTGGACTTCGCCAATGCTAAGAAATCTTTTACGAGCATTTCTCTTTTTGATCATATTTTTATTGTTCTTCTTGATATTGAAAGGGTTTTCTCCATTATAGTTAGTATGCTTCAAAATGGATCGTGCAAGCATCATCGCGTTATATATAGACTTATCACTATACTTTTCTTTTTGTTTAGTAATAAAAGTCCTTACATGCTCCTCTTTCACTCTGCTAAACTCCACTCGTCGTAAATTCCAAGCCTTCCAAAAATTATTATATATACTTTCCTCTTTTTTAATATTCTTAGTAGTCTTGTGAACTTTTTGAGGTTCTTCCAGATCTTCTTCTTCCTTAGCTAACTTATACATTATTTCAAAATAAAGTTTAGCTAAGTCATCAAAAGTTTTTTTGAGTATAGTTTTCTTTTTTCGGACATCATGAGTTTTATACTCTTGCAATATTTCATAAGCTTTTTGTGTTGTCATACCATCAGATTTTTTACCGACCTTTTCAGTTACAACTTTATCTAATGATCGATAGCGAATATAATATGTAGTGTCTTTTTTCCCGATAATCTGGTAAACACCTTGTATATTTGTTTTTTTCATTTTTATCGTTTCTCCCTGAACCAGCTTATGCAACTAGTTCATCATGTGCTTGAAGATATTCTGCAAGGCTTTTAGTCAAGAAGAGCTTCTTAGTTCCTCTCTTTATATAGCCTACATTTAATTCTCCAGCTTCTAACATTCTATAAATCGTATGTTGTTGAACACCCAGCTCTTGGGCCACTTCCTGAATAGTCAGTGTCAGCTTATCGTATTTCTTATACAGTATTTCAAAATAACTCATGATATATCCTTTTTTTATCCCTTAACTCCTTATGTTGTGGATTTTTGTTATATAGCAGTCTTTATTTACCGACGGGCCTGCTCTCGTCTTAGTTGTTAGTACATCAAACACTTAAACGCTAATAATTTGTCTGTCCCTTTTAAAGATTCTGGTGACTGATCAAATAATAAAGTATTGATGCAGATTGCTTTTTTGCCGCAATAGTTAGCTAATTCATCAAATAAGATCTTCCCTCGTGTTTTAGCAATTGCTAATCTGTTTGAGCTTATGTTTAGAGCTTTAGCTACGTCACTATCTTTGATTTTATCATCTTCTTTTCCTACTGAATGATACTCATTCGCGATGATGTCTTTAACATCTTCGACTATTTCTTTCATCGTTTTCATATCTTCTCCTTTTATATATATTTATTATTATGCTATATATTCGCTTAAATACACATAAAAGAAATTATGCAAACGCTATAAAAGTATGATTAGATTATTTTTTATTAGTATTGAAAAGTTTGTGATTAAAGTTTAAAGGGCAGCAAGAGATCGAATTCTCTTACTGTTTGCAGTAGCTTGGGAAGTCTATACATAGTTTTTTAAGGTTTCTTGTTCCCATTTCGTCACCGTTATCAGCAGCAAGTTTCCAATATTTATATGCCGATTTTACATCATTAATTTGCATAAAACAGTACCCTGCTTCAGTTGCAGCATATGCACGTTCTAACTTAGGGATATCATTTCTATCTGCAATAACTTTTTGCCACTCACAATGTTTAGTTGTATCTTTTTTAACACCTACCCCTTTTAAAAACATAAAAGCTACAGCTTTTTGAGATTTGAAGTCACCTTGAAGAGCTAGCATTTGTGTATATTTAAATGCTAGCTTGTCATCTTTTTTAACACCTTTACCAAAATAATAAGCTTTAGCTAATGTTGTTTGAGCATCAAAATCCCCATCATCAGCTTTTTGTTTAAGAACACTAAGTTCTTGATTTGTAAATACTTGAGTGCCACTATTTTTCATTCTTGATTTTAATTTGTCTTCAGCCAAAGCTTGCACAACAATATCTTTATCTTTAGTAAGCCTCTTTAAAACACTTACAGGAGTGTTTGGATTGTCAATAAGCATAGTTTTTGTTAATGGTCCTCCTTTTTCTACAAGTTTTTCTAATATATATAACGGAGTGTTTTTATTCATTGCTAAAAACATTAATATATCATCATCACTCTTATTACTCAATTTTTCCAAAATGTAAATTGGAGTGTTTTTATTGTACGCAACACCTGCAAGCACCCATTTATCTTTACTATCAGTTAATTTAACAAGAATATGTGCAGGCGTATTTGGATTAGCTGCAACAGCTTGAAGAACATCACTCTTGTTGCTTTTGCTAAGCTTTTCTAGCTTTGCTACATCTGTTATTTTAACAACTCTTTTAAACTCTGCAGATGATGCACTAACACCAGTAACTACCATCATCATTACTATTATTGTTACGATTACTTTTTTCATGTTTGTTCCTTTTTTTTGTATAAATATAACAGTAAGAGATCTAAGTCTCTTACTTTAAAATGTTTTTCGATACGCCGTCAAAAACAGTTTTTATGTCTTTTTTACGCAAAAGATATCTATCAAGTTGTTTATACTGTTTTTTTGCCAAAAATGTCAAAATCTTAGCCGCATCATCATCACCTTTTTTCAATAGATCGTAAAATTTTGGTAATAAATAATATGCTCTTAAATCATATCCAGTGACAACATCTTCGTTTTTAAGATATATCTCTGCTTCATATCCTTTATTAAAAATAAATAATGATAAAAGAATATTGCGACGCATGTCTTTTCTTTCATCATCATTATTTCCAAGATATGCCGTTAAATTAACATATACAGATTTTGCATCAACACTATAATTAATTTTACTATTTTTTCTAGTAACATCTCCTATATTTATGTTAAACACACTTGTCATCATCCCTTGTCCTATCAATAAAGACAAAGGACCTGAATTACTATCTAAAGAACCTGGTAAGTAAAAAAATGTTTGCATCTGAGTATAATGAAAATCTCCACCATGCTTTAACGCATATTTATATTTACTTGTTAGCAGCCGAATTTTATCTTCATCAGTTTCTTTGTTTAGTAGTAAATACATAGCAGTTTCAGCTTTTAAATATTTAAATTCTTTATCCCCAAAATCATTAACACTATTATATACAAAAGTTCTTCCTATAAATTTGTCGTAAAAATTTTTAGTATATTCTTCTTTTCTGAGATCATAAACACTAATACTATTTTTAAAATTACTTGTTGTTTTCGGAACATTTTTAGATCTATCTAAAAACATATCAAGCTTTTTAGTTCGACTTTTAATTTCATCAACATAATTTATTATTAAACGCAATGTATCCTTTGCAGTTATGCTGATAACATAATCTTTATGCTTAGCAAGTTTATTTAAAATTTCTATTGAAGTATTGTCATTAAAAGCAACACCTATAAGCACATCCTTGTTTTTACTATCAGCTAATTTAGTAAGAATATGTACCGGAGTGTTTGGATTCATAGCAACAGCTTGAAGAACATCACTCTTGTTGCTTTTGCTAAGCTTTTCTAGCTTTGCTACATCTGTTATTTTAACAACTCTTTTAAACTCTGCGGATGATGCACTAACACCAGTAACTACCATCATCATTACTATTATTGTTACGATTACTTTTTTCATTTTTGATCCTTTATGTTTTTAGCATTATTACATAATTTTGTGTAAGTATAAGTGTTTACATATAGATTTGAAATATAGGAAAATTTAAGGGGATTTAAAAAAAATTTAAGAGGATAGTAAGAGAGTTGAGTCTCTTACTTTATAACATTATGTATGTTGTTAGATGATTTGTGCTTATTATAAAGCTTTTTGATTTGTGCTACTATTTTCTTTTTGCCAGCTATTTCTGTGTAGATTTTTGCCGTGTTTTTATCTCTAAGCAACACTTTTAACGCATCATCATATCTGTCATTGATCATCAAGTTTAAAAACTTCATAGTCTCTTTATCATTCTTCAGACTTAATTTGTAGAAATTTTCAAGATCAAAAGCAAATCCATAAGTATATAAATCTGTTCTATACAAACCTTTTGACATAAAAAATGAGTTAATGATCATGTTTTTATTAATAAAAGAGTCAATAGTTCCATCTGAAGTTAAAAGATTTATGTATTTATTTAACAGTCCAAAAGTATCGATATTGTATTGCATTTGCGAAGTTTTTGTTTTCACATCTTTTAAATTTATTGTAAAAGATGTAGGTAATCTTCCTGCATTAACTAAGTCATTCAATAAATTTTTTCTTATACCGCTAGCAACTCTTTTTGCTAACATATCATTTGTCTCAGAAAAAACAGATAAGTTTAAGCGATCTTCGCCTTCTTGATACCATTTGACTGTTTTTTCGTACAAATCAGTTAAATAAATTCCAGCTTCTTTTACAAAAAATTTATTAGATTTGTTCTTAGTTACATCTTTAAACATATTAATAGCAGTATCACCATCAGTATGTACAAGTAAAGTTAAATAATCACCACGTTTTGAATGATATGAACTTTCCGGTTTACTTGCTTCTTCTTTTTTTACATATTCTTGTATTATGTCTCCACACTTTGTGTAATCAAAATGTTCACTATATTTTTCATAAGGTTTTTCGAACATACATTTTTTAAAATCTTCTTTTAAGTCTGCACTTAAACCAGTTACCACTACCATTGCTACTAAAATTCCTAACATTGTTTTTTTCATTTTTAATCCTTTTCTATTTATTGTCTGTATTGTTATATATTTTTTTCAATATTAGCTGTTTACATATAAATTATATTTCCATGCCAACAGCTCGACCTTCTTCTCTCATACCTTGCTCAATCTCGTTTGCAGATTCACGCGCGTTTTCTTGCTGATCTTTGTTTTGCATATCTTGCATTTTTTGCTTTAATTCTGATTCTTTTTTACTTAAATCATTTTTGTGACTCTCTTTTTTAATATTTGCGTCACGCTGTTTAGCTTCAATTTCAACTTGAGAACTTTTAACGCCAGAAATATCATTTATAGGCCCCTGTTTTGTTGATTTTTCAGCTTCCATTTTTTTTAAAGAAGCTTCACGCTGTTTAACTCTGCTTTCCTCTTGCTGCGCTGCTTTTTTACTAAATTCTTGTGTTCTGTTTTTTTCCATCATCAACTCCTTTTAAAATTCGTAATTAATGCCGATAGTTGCACTGTAAGTTACTAAATCAATATTACTAGCTTCAGCTTGATATGCTGTTATAGCTTCAATACTTGAAGATCCTTGTACATTTAGAGCTTTTATGCTTAAATCATAAGCCCTGCATGCAGACTCAAACCCGATATTGACACCAAAGTTCTTAGTGAATTGATATTTCATTCCTAAATCAAAACGACTATAGATAAAAGTTGGATTACTATCAGTTGTATATTCTATGTTTGTTCTTCTGTCAATAAAATGTCCACCTTTGCTTTGATCAAAGCCATACCCAAACGCTCCGCCAGCATAAAAATATCCTTTATTATTGAGATATTGCTGTCCAAATAAAAGATCTCCACCAAATGCCAATGTGTGCGAACCTTTGTCGATATTGATATATTCTAGTTGCACAGATATACCAAAAGGAATATTATTCAGTTTGTTAATAGTGTACCCGCCTGCAATATAATTCTCATCACCCGTATGAGCAAAATACTTCGTGTCTAGCTCAACAACACTCTGTTCTTCTGTTTTAAAATTAAATTTATGCCCAGCTTCTACATTCCATCCGTCTGCACTTGCACTAGTTGCCAATACCATTGCTGCAAAAGCAGTAATTATTGTTTTTTTCATGTTAGTTCCTTTATTTTTTGATTAACAATTTTATTAGCTTTGTCATAAGCTTTTTTACTAGACTCATCATCAACTTTCAGTGCATAATGCCTAGTTTCTCTATTACTCAAAGTCTTCAAGCTCATTTCTCTAGCAAAATATATTTCTTTTAAGCTCAACGCATTTAAGTTGTTTAATGTTTTTAAAGACTCATCATCTACTCTCGTTTTAAATAATATTCTTGCTTTATTTTCTATTTCACTATAATCATCATCAAGTAATTGCATAGATAGCTCTTTTGCTACTAAAACACTTGCAGAACTCTCTTTCAATAAAATCAAAACAGTGTTTAGCATTTTTTTAATACCATCATAATCATCATCATCAACATCAATTTCTTTTTCATCAAGATTTCCGCATAAAGCTTTTATTGCAGTCGATGATGCATATAGCTCTTTTGTTTGAGAAATTAACAATGCTAATAAACTGAATGGATCATCATCAAGATGTAATTCTTTTAATTTTTTGATTTTTTTAGAAAATCTTGATGATGAGTCTTTTTTAAATCTTTCTAACAGAGTTTTTGAATATTCTTTCGCAAAGATTTTTTGATGTAAATAACTTGTAATAGTTGCATTAACAAAGATCTCTTCTTGTGTTTTTATTATTTCAGCAATCATAATTAGTCCTGAAAATTTACTCTATCTTTGTTTTGCAAGTCTTGTGCATCTATGCAAAGTTTGCACTCAACACAATTTTCGCAGTCTTTCATAAATGCACTTGACAAGCAAACTTTACAATTTGTACAACTATCGCACCAGCTGCATTCAGTACACTTTTCGCAATCTTCGCAATAATCACACTTAACACAGCTGTCACAATCTTTACAATATGAGCAATCAAGACAGTTGTAACAATCGATATTAGTTGCTAAAAGTTGTCTTGCTTTTTCTTCATTAATTTCATCTGTAATTCTGTAAGCATTTCCGTTTTCATCTGTCATTGCTAAAACTTCAACACTATTAACTTTTATTAATTCTTTCTTCATATTTTCATCCTTTATTATTATTATTGCATAATTTCGTGTAAGTATGTATGTTTACATATAAATTGAAATACGGGGAATTGAGGGGTTTAAATAAGAGATAGGAATAGAATTAAAAAATAGTAACTCTAATCCCTAAATCTTTCAGTAATTGTTTTAATCTTTCGTTTTTTGCAGAAACAACAACATTTTTATCTATCAATATTTGAGCTAAATCGCTTGTTATCGCAAAAGATGAGATCTTGACTACAGCAAAGCTGTAATCTTTTAGAATTTGATTTAATGTTGTGATTATTTCTTGCTGTGATGATGGTTTTAAAGTTCTCTCTATTGTTATAGTGTTTCCATTTACTTGCATATATCTCCTTTTTTTTGCTGCAAAAGTAGAGCTTGTGCTCTACTTGATCGGATTAGTTGAAAGTGTTTGATTAACACTTGAATCTGAAGATTCTTTCAATAGTTTGTTTAGTGTCTTGCTTAAAGACGCAACATTTGTTTTCGATTTACCTTTTGTTTTCACTAAGTTAAGAGCTTTTTGCGCTTGCTCAGCTTCATTTCTTGATTTGCTGTCAATAGAAGCTATACTAAGACCTTCTGATAAGCTGTGACCTAATGTAACTGACATATTTAATGATTTGTTCATTACTTGAATCGGTGACCACATAACCATATTTCCAGCGTTTAAAATTGGGCGCCCGGCATTGTCGAGTTCGAGTGTGTACCATCTGTCTGCACACGACCATGATCTAGCCGTAGAGAAATAACAATCGCCCTCCATATCTTCAGCAACAGCTTTTTTGTAGCCATACTCGACCGCAGGTTCGATAAGTTGATCTATCTTTTTCTCAATATTAACAATATTTAAATCATCATCATGACTTAACTTATTAGCAATGTAATCAACTGTATATGCCATCATCGCCAAATTTCTCAACACATATTTCATATCTTTTTCTGTTTTACCACTTCCATCATCATCCCATTCGTTAACATTAGCACCACGCTGAGTCATTGAATTATAAAAATTAACAGCCATGTTATTAGTCATTCCATTGCTACCCATTCCATCAAAACCAAGATCCGCCAATTGAACGTTTTTCGCGTACTTAATCATGTCAGTGTT
>Ga0256837_1001930_pt1 | contig 13533 bp, 13 predicted proteins | sample 4562384metaG_FD_185976 | JGI IMG/M metagenome (GOLD analysis project Ga0256837, IMG submission 185976) | Hydrothermal vent microbial communities from Guaymas Basin, Mexico - 4561-384 | ecosystem: Environmental > Aquatic > Marine > Hydrothermal vents | place: Mexico: Guaymas Basin | collected... | reverse complement strand
ACTTTTGCTGTAGGGGATTTCATACGACTTCCCTTTCCAGCTGCTAGAATTATGATACTTATTTTATCTTTACTCATTCTTTACCTTCTTTTTTTGTAATGAAATATTAGCAAAATATTGATTAAAAATAGATGGCTAACTTCTTACTAATTAATTTTGTGGTATTATAAGCTAATTATAATTTTATGTTAAGGTTTTTAAATGGATTTAGGTACGGTCATTGGTATTGTTTTAATTATGGTTCTTCTTTTGGGTGCTATGACTATGGGTGTTGGTGTTGGTGCATACATTGATATTCCTTCCGTTCTCATTGTTGTTGGTGGTAGTATTGGAGCATTGATGATTTCATTTAAACCAAATCAAATGAAAGCATTTACAAAAATTTTTGGAAAAGCTATTAAGCCAGGGGAAGAAGATCCACTTGAGCTTATTAAAAAACTTGTAGAGTTTGCGACAAAAGCTAGAAAAGATGGGATTTTAGCGCTCGAGGGTGATGTCAATGATGAAGAGAATGAGTTCTTAAAAAAAGGACTCTCTATGGCGATAGATGGTAGTGAACCAGATACTATTCGTGAACTTCTTGAAATAGATATGGAACAGACAAGTACACGACATAAAATTCACGGTTCCATTTTTAATCAGTGGGCAGGACTTGCTGGTGCGATGGGTATGGTTGGAACACTCATTGGTCTCGTTGCTATGCTTTTAAATATGGCAGACCCATCTGCCATTGGACCATCGATGGCGGTTGCACTTCTTACTACCATGTATGGTGCGATTATTGGGAATGTTTTTGGAACACCTATTTATAATATATTGGCGATACGTAATGATGAAGAGACTATTATAAAAGAGATGATTGTCTCTGGTATTATGTCTATTCAGTCTGGAGATGCACCGCGTGTTTTAGAAGCAAAACTTCTTGCATATATGGCTCCTTCAGATAGAGTAAGCCAATTTGATTAAAGTAGAGAGTAAATAATTATGGCTAAAAATAAATGTCCCGAGTGTGAAGAGTGCCTTCCTGCTTGGTTGGCTGCATTTGGGGACTTGATGTCCCTTCTTTTATGTTTCTTTGTTCTCCTTTTATCAATGTCAAGTATGGATGCAAAAAAAGTTTCTGAGGCAATTGGTTCTCTTTCTGGTGCGATGAGTGTTTTAGAGGGTGGAACAAAAACAGAGATTTCAAAACAACGTATTCAGGAGTCTACACCTATAGAGTCTCAAGATGAAACAAGTGAAATGGTAAATCGTATACAGCAAGCTGCAAGTGATGCAAATGAGATGATGGAACAGTCTGAGGGTCCTGCTATTACAGTAGAAGAAGCACAAGAGGGGTTTGTAATAGAACTTCCCGCAGCACTTCTATTTAAACCAGGAAGTGCGACTATTGAAAACCAAGATGCACTCCTTTTCTTAAAACGGATAGCCCTTATAATTGAAGAGTTACCAAAGAATTTAGAGGTAAGTATTCAAGGGCATACTGATGAGGGTGCACCTGGAAGAAGTAGTCCTTTTAAAGATAACTGGGAACTCTCTTCTGCTCGAGCAATTTCAGTCCTTCATGAGTTGTTACTTGATGGTGTAGATGGAAAAAGAATGAGTGCCGTTGGATATGCTGAGTTTAAGCCAGTAGCTACAAATGTTACAGCAAGTGGGCGAGCTAAAAATCGTAGAGTTGAACTTCGCTTTTATGGTAAAAAAAATGAGAAAGATGTAAAAGTAGATACTTCTGTACTCGATAAGGCTTCTGCAAAATAATGTTTAAGTATCTACTAGTTTTTCTTGCATTGGTTTCGTATGCTTTTGGTGCAGAGAGTATTACTATACCGACTGTAGATTTTAAACTCTCTGCTCCAGATACACCACAACAGTTGGTATCTTCATTGAACCTCTTAGTTGTTTTAACACTTCTTTTTTTAGCACCGTCCATGGTACTAGTGATGACAACATTTACACGTTTTGTGATTGTTTTTGGATTTTTACGCCAAGCACTTGGAACACAGCAAGTTCCCCCAACCCAACTTCTTGTTATGCTTGCCATGATACTTACTTTTTTTGTGATGGAACCTGTTGGTACAAAAGCATATAACAATGGTATAAAGCCATATATAGCTGAAGAGATAGGCTATGAAGAAGCATTTGCTAAAACAGCACTCCCTTTTAAAAATTTTATGATTAGAAATACTAGGGAGAAAGATTTAGCACTCTTTTTTCGTATAAGAAAGATGCAAAATCCTCAAACAGTAGCTGATGTTCCACTCTCTATTATTATTCCTGCATTTGTGATTAGTGAGTTAAAAACTGCATTTGAAGTGGGTTTTTTAATCTTCTTACCATTTTTGGTAATAGATATGGTTGTAGCATCTATACTTATGTCAATGGGTATGATGATGCTCCCCCCTGTTATGATATCCTTACCTTTTAAGATACTTGTTTTTGTACTTATTGATGGATGGAATTTACTTATTGGTAATTTGATTGCCGCTATAAAATAGGAGAGAGATTTGGAATGTAAACATTTTGGTGAGTGTGGTGCCTGTAGAGTCTATGAGTCTGGATATAGTGGACAACTTCAAGATAAAATAGCCCTGAATAAAGAGAGATTTAGCTCTTTTTACAATGGAGAAATAAAAGTATTTGAATCTCCTGATGCACACTATCGTTCACGGAGTGAGTTTAAACTTTGGCATGATGGAGATGCAATCTACTATGCTATGAATAATGCTACAAAAGATGGTGTAATCTTCGTAGAAGAGTGTCCTCAAGTAAATCAACATATCTCAAATCTAATGCCAAAACTCTTAGAGGCTATACAAGAGCAAGTCATAGGATTTAAACTTTTTGGTGTAGACTTTTTAAGTGCAAGGGATGGAGAGATAGTGGTCTCTATGCTTTACCATAGGAAACTTGACGATGTATGGCAAGAGAAAGCTACAAAAATAGCGACTAAACTTGGAATATATATAATAGGGCGAAGTCGTAAACAAAAAGTTGTAATAGGTCAAGATTATATTACCGAAATGCTTTATATTAAAGAGAGAGAGTATAAGTTTAAACATATTGAAAATAGCTTTACACAGCCAAATGCTACTGTAAATGAGAAGATGATTACATGGGCTATTGATTCTTTAGGTGAGGTGAGAGGTGATTTGCTAGAACTATATTGTGGCGCAGGAAACTTTACAATACCTTTTGCTATGCTCTTTAATAAAGTTTTAGCTACAGAAATATCAAAGTCATCTATAAATGCAGCAAAAGAGAATATGCGACTTAATAATGTGGTAAATATAGAGTTTTTACGTATGGATGTAGAAGATTTCGTGGGTGCACTTGATGGAATTCGTGAGTATAGACGTATGAAAGATATTGATATTGAAACATATGAGATTGAGACTATTTTTGTAGATCCACCTAGAAGTGGAATGGATGAGGGATCTTGTAGGTTTGCTTCACGCTATAAAAATATTCTTTATATCTCTTGTAATCCTGAAACATTAGTACGAGACTTAGAGATACTCTCTCAAACACATGATATTATCGATATGGCAATATTTGATCAATTTCCTTACACCCATCATGTAGAAATGGGTGTGAAATTATCAAAAAAAGACTCTTAATGAAATATATTGTTTTAGGTTTTTTACTGCTTTATACTACACTTTATTCGGATGAAATAGAGAGAATAAAATCTATAGTAAATGATATACAAGAATTACGAAGTAGCTACCGTAGAGCTGAAAATGAGATAGTTAATTATAAAAAAGAGATAGAAAATCTTAAAAAAGAGAACCTCTATTTAAAAAAGAGTAATGATACATTAGTGAATGATAATAAAATAAAAGAGTTAAAACTTCTTGTAAAAATAGAAGAAAAACAGAAGAAAATTTGTGAAATAAAAATTAAAAAGAATCAATTTCCAAAGTTAGAGATGAAAGAGAAGTATACATTTAAAAGTTTTAAAGCATTGGATAAAAGCAAATGAAAAAAATTTTAATAATTAGTGATGGAAAAATAGGGGAACACTTTATTCAGCGTGTGAATGAAACATATACTAGTGAAAATATTTACTATGTTGTTCAAATAAAAGCAACAGAGTTTGAAAATATGAATCCTGCCCGTTTTAAATTTTACGAGTTTGATCCCACAAGTCTTTATAAGTTGTCAAATTTACTAAAGATGGAGTTTCTTCAGGTTTTTGTAGCCATGGAGACTCAGATAGATGTTGAAAATACGATTAAAAATATTCGTACAATACGAAAACAGTTACGTGTTATAGTTCTTAACAAATGGAAAATGATAAATGAAGATGCAAATGTTGTTCTGCTTAATAGTAATGAACTAGTTGCTTCTCGACTTCTTGATTACTTACCAAATGTTCCAGTAATAGCCCAAAATGTTGGACTGGGTGAGGGTGAGATTATGGAAGTTCTTGTTCCTTTTGGAAGCTCGTTTGTTTATAGACATATAGGAGCAATAGAACAAAAAAATTGGCGAATTGTTGCTATATATAGAAATAGAAAACTTATTATGCCATCGAGAAGAAAGATGATACAACCCAATGATCTACTTGTTCTTATTGGTGACCCTGCTGTATTAAAATCTGTTTATCGCTCTATTAAACGTGAGCTTGGACAGTTTCCTGAGCCGTTTGGGACGAACTTACTACTCTATATAGATATGAATCTTATAAATCACAAGAGTATAAAAGAGTCTATTTTACGTGCAATTTATGTGCATCAGCAGTTTAAACATGACTTAGTAATAAAAGTCACTAATCCTTCAGATCTTGATATTTTGCAATATATAAAAAGTTTTAGAAGTTTAAATATTATTATTGATATAGATTATGATAGCATTAATCTTAAAGAAGTTTTTTTTAAAGATGTAAAAAATTATCATGTTGGGCTTGTTATAATTACTAAAGAGATGTTTGCAGATTGTTATGTTCGCTCTGCCATGTACGAAGCACATGTCCCTGTCTTAAAGCTTGCAGATAAAAGTTTTTCTACTCTCAAAGAGGCAGTACTCATTCTTTCAGACAACAGAGACTTGGAGAAGATCTCTTCTACAATTTTTGATATTTCTGAACAGATGAACTTTAACATAGAACTCTACAACTATGTAAGTGAACACCAGGAGGAGAAAGAACAAGTGATAGAACACTATTATAATCTTTCAACAATTTTTTCTAAGAGTATTAAAATATTTAAAGAGAATGAAAATCCTATAAGTAAACTGAAAACAAAAGAGAATTTTATTCAACTTTTACCATTTACAAAAAAACTAACACAGCGACGTTTATACTCTCTTTTTTCAACAGATAGTGAGAAACTTTACCACAGACTCAATGAGTATCATCAGATATTTATACCAGTACAACTCTAATTTAGCCATTCTTTAGTATTTTTTAAGTATTATCTATATAGTTTTAAAAATATTATAATTTTGGATAGATAATGCAAGTAAACATCCCCCTTAAGCAAGTTGTAGATAACTCATACAATATAACAATTGACACTATAAAACCCATTCATTTTGACACTAAAGTTGCCATTATTACCAACCCTAAAGTTGCAGGCTTACATTTAGCATATTTACTCTCCAAGCTTACAGCCAAAGAACTCTATATTATTACTGTTCCTGATGGGGAGGCGTATAAAAATCAAGACTCTATTAATACTATTTTAGAGTCTCTTTTTAATCATAAATTTAACCGTAAGTCTATGCTTATAGCATTTGGTGGGGGTGTAATAGGAGATATGACAGGATATGCTGCAAGCATTTACCAAAGAGGTATTGATTTTATTCAGATTCCGACTACACTTCTTTCTCAAGTAGATGCAAGTGTTGGAGGAAAAACAGGAATGAATAATAGCTATGGAAAAAATCTTATTGGTGCTTTTCATCAGCCAAAGGCTGTTTTTATAGACCCTCGCTTTTTAGCAACACTTCCTGCTCGTGAGTTTGGTGCAGGTGTAGCAGAGATTGTAAAAATGGCAGTTACATTTAACAAAGTTTTTTTTGAATTTTTAGAAAGTTCTGATTTACGAGATGCTGAAGTACTTCAAGAGGTAATAAAAAAAGCTGTGCAGACGAAGGCTGATGTAGTCGCACAAGATGAAAAAGAGAATGGAATTCGTGCAGCTCTGAACTATGGACATACTTTTGGGCATGTTATAGAAAATGAGACTAAGTATAAAAAATATCTTCATGGAGAGGCTGTAGCTATCGGTATGGTTATGGCAAATGAGACGGCTGTAAAGATGTCTCTTATGAGTGAAATTGAAGCGAATCGTATTAAAGCTCTTTTGCAAAAGTATAATTTACCTACATCTTATGATATCAGTGATGCTGAGAGTTTCTATGAGACATTTTTTTTAGATAAAAAAAGTTCGGACTCTACTATTACATTTATTATTCCTGTTGGACTTGGTGGGGTAAAAATTACAGATAGTTGCGATAGAGAGCTTGTGCTCTCTGTTTTAGAAAGTTTCGGAGAAGAGTAATGTTTATAAAATCTCTGCTTATACTTTTTTTACTTTTCTCTTCAAGTATTATATTGGCACAAGAAGATCTCAATGCCACACTGACTTTAGAGGAGAGAGCATTAGCACAAGAGGAAGTAAAAGCAGCAGAGGCTCAAAAGTTTATAGAAGAGCAAAAGCGTATAGCTTTAGAGAAGCAAAGAGAAGTGCAGCGTATTCGAAAAGAAAAAATAAAGAGACTTGAAAAAGAATTAAGTATCTTAGAACAGGATATTTCAGATACAAATAGCTGGATAAAAAGCTATGCCTCATATCTTACCTCTCTAGAAGTGAGAAGTAATCTCTCTAAAATTAATGAAAGAATAGAGTACTTAACAGAACATGCAAAAACAGTGCAAGAGCATGATGAACTCAATGCACTTATTGCAAAAAAAACTATACTTAGCTCACAGATTAATAAACTTAAAGGACAAAATGGTGCTCCTTTTTCAGAGTTAATAACACCACCAAATATTGCTGATATAGAGGAAATTAGTAGTCCTTTTGATATCTTTACAGGTTTTTCTGTCATTAAAACACTTAATAGTAATTTTGAAGAGTATAAGTTAAAACGTGAAACACTAACAAGACTGATTAAACTTTTGAAAAAAGAGAATCAAATATATGCAAAATTAGTATTTTTAGATAGCAGTGGCAAGTATGAGAAAATAAAAAAATATAAAGAGGTGCAGTTAGAGCGTTTTAAAACAGCACTTGATACAATAGATGTGACTTTAGATGTCTATCAAAAGCGTTTAGAAATAGTTGAAATAAATATTAATAAAGGGATTGAGAAACAGATATATAGAATTATCAAAATAAGTATTGTTATTTTTGTAGTCTTTTTAATCTTTTTTCTATTAAAGTTAGTTGTAAAAAAATATATTACAGATAATGAACGTTTTTATATGGCAAACAAAATCATTACTTTTACGAATTTTACAGTTATTATTTTAATTCTTTTCTTTAACTATATTGAAAATGCTGCTTATCTTGTTACTATTTTGGGGTTCGCATCTGCGGGTATAGCTATTGCCATGAAAGATTGGTTTATGTCCATCCTTGGTTGGCTTGTTATCGTTATAGGTGGGAGTGTTCATGTTGGGGATAGAATTCGTGTAGATATGGATGGAATGAAGTATGTTGGTGATGTTATGGATATTTCACTGCTACGTATGACAATTCTTGAAGATATTACACTCACTTCTATTATGCAAAATCGTAGGGCAGGGCGTATTATATTTGTTCCAAATAATTATGTTTTTACACGTATGATTGCTAACTATACACATAACTCTCTGAAAACAGTTTGGGATGGGGTAAAAATTACCATCACTTTTGACTCGAATCATAAAAAAGCAATGCATATTGCTAAAGAGATTACAAGAAAATTTTCTAAAGGGTATACAGAGATTACAAGAAAGCAGTTAAATAAACTACGCCAGCATTACAGTCTTAAAAATACAAATGTCGAGCCAAGAATATTTTCATTTATTGCATCAAATGGTATGGATATTGAGGCATGGTATCTTACAAATGCGTATGGTACACTGACATTAAGAAGTGTTATATCAACTGAAATCGTAGATGCTTTTAATGCTGCAGATGATATTACAATAGCATACCCTACACAACAGCTACATATCGACATGCAGAGCGATAAACCAGCTGATCACAATAATGAGATAGTATAATGAAAAAAAAAGTATATTTTAAAACCTTTGGATGTCGTACAAATATTTATGATTCACAAGTAATGATGTCGGCCATGGATGAGTATGAAGTGACTGAAAATGAGGCTGAGGCTGATGCTATTGTTATAAACTCTTGTACTGTAACTAATGGTGCAGATACTCATGTACGTTCATATATTTCAGGAGTTGAGAAGTCGCTAAGTAAAGCTAAACTTTTTCTTACCGGGTGTGGCGCACATACAAAAGGTGAATCACTTTTAAAAGAGGGTCGAATTCATGGTGTGTTTGGGCAGAGTGAAAAAGAGAAGATAGATATACTGCTAAAAAAAGAGCAACCCTTTTATGAGCCAGGTGACTTGAATCATATAGATAAAGTAATAGTAGATGATTTTGTTGGAAAGAGTCGTGCATTTATTAAAATACAAGAGGGATGTAATTTCCGTTGTTCTTACTGCATAATTCCCTTTGTGCGTGGTGATGCTAGGAGTATGGATGAGGCAAAGATTTTAGAGCAAATTTCTCGTTTAGCACTCAATGGTTTTGGAGAGTTTATACTTACTGGTACAAATGTAGGTTCTTATGGACAAGAGACAAAGAGTTCTCTAGCTAAGCTAATGAAAAAAATGTCTCAAATTCGTGGTGTAAGAAGAATTCGTTTAGGAAGTGTAGAACCTATTCAAATCTCAGATGAGTTTAAAGAAATTTTGGATGAGCCTTGGATGGAGAAGCATATGCACATAGCACTGCAACACACATCCCCTACAATGCTTAAACTTATGAACCGTAGAAATGTATATAAACAAGATAGAGAACTTTTTGAATTTTTAAGTGAAAAAGGGTATGCCATAGGGACTGACTTTATAACAGGACACCCTGGTGAGAGTGAAGCTTTATGGCTTGAAGCTATGGAGAATGCAAAGGTGTTACCTCTGACACATCTTCATGCTTTTTCTTACTCTAAACGTGATGGTACCCCATCAGCTACAATGAAGCCAGAGGTGAATGGAAAAATAGCGAAACAGAGACTACATGAGATTCAAGACCTTATTAGTATGAAAAATTATGAATTTAGAACTGCTTATAAAGGAGAGCTTGAAGTACTTATAGAGTCGAAAAAAGATGGATTTTATCATGGCTTTGATCAGCACTTTAATAAAATTATTATAGATTCAAAAGAGGATCTTATTGGAAACTGGGTGAGTATTTCAGAATATAGTGTGAAAAAGGATGTAAATTATGCCTCTCTCTAAAGGAAATCGCATTGTACTGATCCTCTCAGCATTTATTATTATTGCATTAGTCCTTTTTGCTATATTAAGGGATAATGCTGATGCTATTACACTTTTTAAAGCAAAACAGCTTTTAGAAAAAGAGCAGGTGACAAAGGTCATTATTTCAAAAGAGTATGTTTACTTAAAGACAAAAAGTGGTTACTATAAAGTTGCTTCCTCTCAAGTGACACCTAAAATGTTTATTAACTATAAAGTAGAAGTAGCAAATAATTCTCAAATTTTAATTTATATTCTTTTTGGTGTTCTTGTCTTAGGGTTTGGTTCTCTTGGTATACATTTTTTACAAAAAAGAGAACTTTTTTCTTTTAATATGAAGGGAAGTTCGCAACAGCGTGATACTACTCATTCTATGCCTGAAATAGCAAACGTATTAGAATCAATTACAAGTGATGTAAGTTTTGATGATATCGGCGGTATAAGTGATGTAAAGGTAGAGCTTGAAGAGATTATAGACTTTATGAAAAATCCTAAACGCTATAAAAACTTTGGGGCACGTATGCCTCGTGGTGTTTTGCTTGTAGGTCCTCCTGGAGTTGGAAAAACCATGATAGCTAAGGCAGTTGCACATGAGGCTGATGTACCATTTTACTATCAGAGCGGGGCTTCGTTTGTACAGATATATGTAGGTATGGGTGCAAAACGTGTACATGAGCTATTTGCTGCCGCAAAAAAAAATGCTCCGAGTATAATATTTATAGATGAAATAGATGCAGTTGGTAAAAAACGTGGTGGTGAGAGAAATGATGAGAGAGAGGGAACACTTAACCAGCTTTTAACAGAGATGGATGGCTTTGAGGGCTCGAGTGGGGTAATTGTTGTTGCTGCTACAAACAAGATAGATGTATTAGACTCAGCACTCCTCCGTGCTGGACGTTTTGATAGACGTATTTTTGTTGAATTACCTACAAAGAGTGAGAGAGAGTCTATACTAATGAAGTACTTAGAGAAAGTACCCCATGCCTTAGATGTGAAAATAGTAGCAAATATGACAGTTGGATTTAATGGGGCTTCTTTAGCCGCTTTAGTAAATGAAGCGGCACTTCTTTCACTCCGACAAAATAACTTTAAAGTAACTATAGAACATTTTGATCAGGTGAAAGATAAGGTTATGTTTGGAAAGAAAAAGTTACAGATGCTCAATGAAAAGCAAAAAGAGTTTCGTATTAGTTATCAGGCGGCTAAGGTTGTTGTGGCAACTTACTACGATATTCCATTTGAGAAACTTATGCTTTCAAATGAGCATTTGACACCAGCAACAGATGAGCCTTTTGCAAAACAGGAGTTAGAGTCAAGAGTGAAGATGCTCCTTGGGGGAACAGTATTTTGTGACATTAAGTTTAATGAACACTCGAGTAGTGTAGCAACTGATTTAGATGAAGCAAAAGAGATAGTTGCAAATATGTGCCAAAATTATGGAATGGGTTCTTCTCTTCTCCCCGATACACATGAGCAGAAGATTATACTTGAGAGACTTTATAAAGAGTGTGAATCACTTTTACTCTCTTTAAAAAATATTTTAGAGTTAGTAGAAGAGAGACTTTTTGAGTGTGAAAGTATTACGAAAGAAGATGTGAAAAAGTTGCTTAGTGATGTTTTATAGTGGCTTTTCTTTAAAAAATGAAGCATATCTTTTTAAAGATTTTTTAAAAGAGAGTGAGTACTCTATAGGTGGTTTTAGTTATGGTGCTATTAAAGCGCTACATCATGTTGAAGATGCGTTGTTAAACTGTAGAAGAGTGGATAGCTTACAGCTTTTTTCACCTGCCTTTTTTCAGAATAAAGATGAAAAATTCCATCGTTTACAGTTAATGGCATATAAGAAAAGTAGTAAAAAATATATGAAACAGTTTATTTTAGCTTGTTTTTCTCCTTACGCTCCAAAAATAGTAGAGCATATAGAGACAAATGAGAGCGAATTAAAAGAGTTACTAGAGTTTGAGTGGTTTGCTGAAAGACTAAAATATATAAGTTCTAAAGGTGTTGTTATAGAAGTATATCTAGGTGAAAAAGATAAGATAATAGATGTAGAAGCAGCAAGAGAGTTTTTCTTAAAAGTAACAACTGTAACATATATAAAAAATGCAAATCATTTTTTGCAACTAAATTAGGAGAGAGCAGATGAGTGAAATAAAAATAGGTGTAATAACAGCAAGTGATAGAGCGAGTAAAGGGATATATGAAGATATAAGTGGTGTAGCAATTCAAGATACAATGAAAGATTATCTTAAAAGTGAGTTTGAGATTGTTTATAGATGTATTCCCGATGAGCAGGATATTCTTGAGGCAACAATGAAAGAGCTTTGTGATGATGCTGGGTGTTGTTTAGTCGTTACAACAGGAGGAACAGGTCCTGCACTAAGAGATGTGACACCTGAGGCTACTGAAAATGTATGTGAGAAGATGATGCCAGGTTTTGGTGAACTTATGCGTCAGGTGAGCTTACAGTATGTTCCAACGGCTATACTCTCACGTCAAACAGCAGGTATAAGAGGAAAATCTTTAATCATTAATCTTCCAGGGAAACCAAAGTCTATTCGAGAGTGTTTAGATGCAGTTTTTCCAGCAGTTCCTTACTGTATAGATCTTATAGAAGGTCCTTTTATGGAAGCAAATGAAGATGTTATAAAAGTTTTTAGACCAAAACAGAAATAGTTTTAGTCTAAAAATTAATCAAAATTGAGTAAGTCTTTTGCTTGAATCATATCTTTATCACCACGACCACTAAGGTTTACAATGATAAGTTTATCTTTGATATCAGGGAGTTTTTTCAAATAAGCTACTGCATGAGAAGATTCAAATGCAGGGATAATACCCTCTTGACGTGAGAGCCATACAAAAGCATCGAGTGCTTCTTGATCGGTAATATTTCCATAACTAACACTTTTATTATCTTTATGAAAAGCATGTTCTGGTCCTATACCTGGGTAGTCAAGTCCTGCACTAATAGAGTGCGCTTCAAGTATTTGACCATCTTCATCTTGGAGAAGATAAGACATTTGACCATGAAGAACACCAGGGCGACCTTTTTCTAGAGAACAACCATGTTTATCTGTCTCCACACCATGCCCACCAGCTTCAACACCGATACATTCAACTTCTTCATCTTCTAAGAAGTGCTGAAACATACCAATGGCATTTGAACCTCCACCAATACAAGCAATGATGTGATCTGGTAAACGATTCTCTTTTTCTAAAATTTGCTGTCGAGCTTCCCAACCGATGATGGCTTGAAAATCTCTTACCATCATAGGGTAGGGGTGTGGTCCAGCAACTGTACCGATGATGTAAAAAGTATCACGAGCATTTGTTACCCAGTGGCGAATAGCATCGTTCATAGCATCTTTGAGTGTACGGCTTCCAGACTCTACAGAGTTTACTTTTGCACCCAAAAGTTTCATACGAAATACATTCAGCTCTTGGCGTGCAACATCTTTTGCACCCATAAAGATTTCACACTCTAAACCGAGTAGGGCACAGATTGTAGCTGTCGCCACACCATGCTGTCCTGCACCAGTCTCAGCGATAATTTTTTTATACCCAAGCCGTTTTGCCATAAGTCCTTGAGCAATTACATTATTTACCTTATGCGCTCCTGTATGGTTCAGGTCTTCGCGTTTAAAATAAACTTTTGCACCTAATTCTTTTGAGATATTTGCAGCATAGTAGAGAGGTGAAGGTCGACCTACATAATCTTTGAGATAGTAGTGAACTTCATCCCAAAAATCTTTATCAAAGCGAATCTTATGATACTCTTCTTTTAGTCGAAGAAGTGCAGGCATAAGTGTTTCAGGGACATAACGTCCACCAAACATACCGAAGTGTCCATTTTCATCTGGATCAAATTGTGAGGGAGAGGGGATGTAGTTGTTCATATTAATTAACCTCTATAAGTGAATATACTTTAGTCTTTTCTTCTAACTTTTTAATACCATCTAAAAATGTAAGACCTATAATGAAACAGCACTCTACACATTTTGCTCCAGTTTGTTTTACAAGTGTTGCAGCTGCATTGGCTGTACC
>Ga0256837_1001928_pt1 | contig 13542 bp, 9 predicted proteins | sample 4562384metaG_FD_185976 | JGI IMG/M metagenome (GOLD analysis project Ga0256837, IMG submission 185976) | Hydrothermal vent microbial communities from Guaymas Basin, Mexico - 4561-384 | ecosystem: Environmental > Aquatic > Marine > Hydrothermal vents | place: Mexico: Guaymas Basin | collected... | reverse complement strand
TTACGCTTGGATTTTCTCCACTCTTAGCCATCTCTTCATATACTTGTTTAGCTATTTTATTTGAAATCACCTCATCGTCAACCATTTTAATAAGTTCTGTTATTTGCTTTGCATTAAATTTTAGCTCACTAACCTCTGTCTGTTTTAGCTCTCTAGCTACCTCATTAGTAATAATATTTGCAAGATTTACAGGACTATTAAGTATAGATATAGCCTCTTTATAGAATTTTGATAACTTCTCATCTCGTGCTAGAGTATTGGCTACTTCACTATTTAATTTAAATTCATTACTGTATTTATCAAAAAGTGCTTGTTGGATTTCACTCATAGCTACTACTTCACCATCTATTTGCACTTTTTTAGTTTGAGGGTTAGACTTACTTTGAGTTATTTTTGTCTTTTTAGCATAAGAGTCTTTAAGTCCAACAATTTTATTAAATACAGGCTTATTATCCATGTAATCTATTGGGTCAGCATAAAAATATCCAAGCCGTTCAAACTGGAATCTCTCATCAGGCTTATCTGTAATAACAGCAGGTTCAATTAGAGCATTTTTAATAATCTTTAGAGAATTTGGGTTTATATCTTCTACTCCCTCAGGTGCTTCATTTAAAAATAGTCTATCATAAACTCTTACTTCTACTTTTTTGGCTTGTTCTGTACTTACCCATTGAATAGCACTTTTAACCTTAATACCACTGATATCTGAACCACTTTTAGAGTCAGGGTGATACTCTGCTTTTATCTCTGTGATATTGCCATTAGCATCTTTAATAACTTCTGTACAAGAGATAATATAAGCATGTCTAAGTCTTACTGATTGAGTTAGTGTAAGACGAAAATATCCTTTTGGAGGATTTTCCATAAAGTCGTCTCGCTCAATATAAATCTCTTTTGAAAAAGGCAATTTTCGTGAGCCTTCTTTGGGTACATCATGAGGATAATATGGAGCATTAATCTCTTCAAAACCATCATAATTAATTATCGTTACTTTCAATGGGTCAAGTACACATAACACTCGTGGTACTTTTGTATTCAAATCATCTCTAATACAAAATTCAAGCTGTGCAACATCCACCATTGAGTTAGCTTTGGCTATACCTATACTATCACAAAAAGTTAAAATAGATTCTGGCGTATATCCTCTTCTTTTATATCCTGCAATTGTAGGTAAACGAGGGTCATCCCAACCACTAACTTCTCCACCTTTTACAAGTTCTAAAAGCTTTCTTTTGCTCATAACTGTATAGTTGATACCTAGTCGTGCAAATTCATACTGATAAGGTCTCAATGGCGTTAATCCAAGTGTATCAAGTACCCAATTATAAATATCACGGTTGTTTTCAAATTCTAATGTACAGATAGAGTGAGAAATCCCTTCAATATAATCAGAAAGACAGTGAGCAAAATCATACATCGGATAGATAGACCACGCATCTCCTGCTCTAAAGTGGTGTGCATGTCTAATACGATAGAGAAGTGGGTCTCGCATCTTCATATTAGAAGCACTCATATCAATTTTAGCTCTTAATATATGTTCACCATCTTTAAACTCACCATTTTTCATTCTCTCAAATAGGTCTAAATTTTCTTCAACTGAACGCTCTGCATATTTACTTCGTTTCCCTGCTTCTGTTACAGTCCCACGATATTCGCGTATCTCATCTTCATTCAGACTATCAACATAAGCCTTATCCATTTTAATAAGCTCAACTGCATAATCATAGAGTTTTGAGAAATAATCAGAAGTAAATTTTACATTATCAGCCCAATCAAATCCAAGCCACTCAACAGCATCTTTAAGAGCCTCTACAAATTGTGTATCTTCTGAAGTTGGATTGGTATCATCCATTCTAAGATTACATTGACCATTATAATTATTTGCAATACCAAAATTGATAACTATGGACTTAGCATGTCCAATATGTGGAAAGCCATTAGGCTCAGGAGGAAATCTTGTAATAATCTCTCTGTTTTTACCTGACTTTAAGTCCTCTTCAACTATTGTCCGTAAAAAATCTTTGCTCTCTCTCATTTAGACTAATACTTCTAATTCATCGCTATATTTATCTTGACAATATGGTTCATAACTTGATTTATATACTGCATAATGTTCTGATATTTTATGCCCATTAAGTGCATCTTCATTCGCCCAAGTCTCTACAGCCATAAATCTATTTCTTTCATTTTCATATTGAAATATTTCATAAAATAGACAACCTTTTTCAGCTTTACTAGGTATAACCATAGCTGACAAAAGCTCTTTCATCTTAACCTCACTACCCTCTTTTGCTATAAATGTAACACTTTTTGTAATAGTCATTTAATTTCCTTATTTTTTATTTATTATAATCTATTTTTGATTAATATGGTACTATTTTTATTTTAAAATTCCTAGAGAGCTATAAACAAACTAGAATAAAGCCACTATATATTAGAATATAATATAAAATAAAGGGTTTAATTATATGAACAAAGATTTACAATCTATCCAAGCAGATAGACCAAATATTATAACTACAGAAATTGATGCGATAAGGTTTTATCGTAAAATGGATACAAAAGCAACTGTTGCTGAAATGATTGAAGGTAAATATGTTCTTGTTGAAGAATTTTATAGTAATGGATTAGAGGTTCTTAATGAACTAAAAAGAAATCTTTTACTTAAATATACGGATAAAAGTTTTAAAGGTCAACGAGATTATCGTTCTGCATTTAGAAAAGCATCTCATAGATTATTATTGAAAGTAAAAAATAATAAATTAACCGTTAAAAAATCTCCTGATATTGGTTGGCTAAAATTATTATATCCAGAAGTATCAGAGTTTTATGTATCTTTTCCTGAAGTTCAGGGAATGAATAGCTCATGGCAATGGTATTTAAATGGAATTGAAATTAAAACTTTAAATTTAACTCTTCACCCTTTTTACAGCACATATTTCCCTACAAGATTTGATCATCTAAAACTATTTGACAAATATTTAAAGAGATATGATGGAGCAAAGGATAATGCAATAGAAATTGGTGTGGGAAGTGGTATTCTATCATTCCAATTAATCCAAAATGGTTTTGATAAAATTTATGCGTCTGATACAAATAAAAATGCAATTATTGGGACTTCTAAAGAATTAGAAAGATTAGGATTTGAAGATAAAATAACTCTTAATCATGCTGATTTATTTGAAGAGTGTGATATTAAGGCTGATATTATTGTTTTTAACCCTCCTTGGTTACTCGCAAAACATAAATTAGAAGAGGGCATTGATAAGGCTATGTATTATGAAGAAGACCTATTTCCAAGATTTTTTGAACAAGCACAAAACCACCTTGCTCCTGATGGAAAAGTAGTGCTAATATTCTCAAACTTAGCTGAAGTAGTTGATAATGAAAGCACTCATCCAATTATAAATGAATTACAAAAGAACAATAGATTTAGGAAAGAATTACATTTAAAAAGAGATGTAAGAGCTTCGTCAAGAAGAACAAAACGAAGAGACTCAAGAGATACTGAAAAAGTTGAACTATGGGTTTTAGGAGTTAAAGCATAGTTTTATGTAAAAAAGGAAGGAGAGATTTAGCCTATCAAATCTCTCATTTCATCTTCCCTCAAACACTCAACACCCAAATCATTTGCCTTTGTAAGCTTACTCCCTGCACTCTCACCATAAATCAAATAATCGGTTTTTTTAGAAACAGCACTTCCCACAGTTGCACCAAATCCCTCTAACAGTTTTTTGATTTCACCTCTACTTTGACTCATTGTTCCAGTTAGTACCACTTTTTTACCGTTAAATGGACTCTCTTTTATCTCTTCTTTTTCTATAATAATTGGTTTGATTATACTCATAAGTTCTTTTACTTTATCACCATTTACTCTCATAAACTCGACAAATGACTCTGCTATCTGTTCACCAATGCCATCAATCTCTAATAAATTATCTTTTGAAATTTCAAAAAACTTTAATCCAAACCTATCACAAATCTTTTTACTAGCAGTCTCTCCAATATGCTCTGCACCAAAAGAACGCAAAAATCTCCACGCTTCTACACCTTTGCTATTATCTATTGATTTAATTAAATTATCAACTCTCTTATCTTTAAATCCATCAAGCTTCAAAACCTCATCTCTATTAATATTATATAAATCCGATATTTCAACAATAATAGAGTTATCATAAAAACTTTTTACAATAGATTCACCCAATCCATCAATATTCATACACCCTTTAGATGCAAAATATTTAATATTATTAATCACCCTAGCACTACAATTTAGATTTTGACACTTTAATAAAATACCCTCATCAAGTAACTCTTCATCGCAATTTGGACATTTTGTAGCTCTTTTCATCTCAATTTCAGTTCCATCGCGTCTATCTTTTAGAACTTTTGTAATCTTAGGAATTACATCACCTGAACGGATAATAATCACACTATCACCCACTCTTAAATCTTTTCGCTCTATCTCATCAAAATTATGAAGTGTAGCACGATTAACCACAGCTCCATCAATATTCACAGCCTCAACTTCAGCCACTGGTGTAACCACTCCTGTTCGTCCAACTTGCAAAGTTATAGCTTTAATTTTAGTTACTTTTTCAACTGCTGGAAACTTATAAGCCACCATCCATCTAGGATATTTATTGGTATATCCTAGTACCTCTTGAAGCTCAATATTCTCAACTTTAACAACCATCCCATCCATCATCATAGCAATATCATCTCTTGAAGCTATTAAATGGCAATAATACTCCTCAATTTCATCTATAATAAACTTATCAGATGTGATGGCTTTAGCCTCACTAACATCTGGAGCTAAAGCACCAGTTCCAAGAATCTCTTTAGTCGTTGGTGAAGCTAAAAATCCAAGAGTTGTTATAAACTTCATCTTATCACTTAAATTCTCATCTTCCAAAGAGTTTTCACCCAATCCCCAAGGATAAAAAACAAGCTTTCGTTTAGCAGTTTCTTTTGGGTCAAGTTGTCGCAGACTACCTGATGAAGCATTTCTAGGATTTGCAAAAGCCTCTTTGCCACTTGCTACCCTATCAATATTAACTCCATCAAAATCATCTTTACGAATTACCACCTCACCACGAATTTCAATAGTCTCTTTATAATCAATTGATAGAGGAATTGAGTGCATAGTTTTAATATTATGAGTTACATCCTCGCCAATTTTCCCATCACCTCTAGTGGTAGCTTTGATAAGATTACCATCTTGATAAAGAAGATTCATACTAGCCCCATCAAACTTTGGTTCACAAAAAAGCTTTGGCAATTTAATAGTAGTTTTTTTAAGCCTATCAATCCATTTCACAAGCTCCTCACTATCAAAAATATCCTCCATACTCCACATTCTTTTTATATGTTCTGATTTTGAAAATCCATCTCGAATAACCCCACCAACTCTTTTTGTCGGAGAATCCTCCAAACTATTTTCTGGATTAGTATTTTCAAACTTTAATACTTTATGATATAGTTTATCATACTCTTCATCTGTAGCTATAGGATTATCATCTATATAATACGCTCTAGCCCATTTATTTAATATCCCTACACTATTTTTATACTCTTTTAATTCCATTATAAGCCACCTTCATCATTTTATCTATCTCTTCGTAAGTAATTATATAAGGAGGCATAAAATATATAACACTCCCTAATGGACGCAAAAGAACACCTTGAGATAAAGAATAAGTATAAATTTTCAATCCTATTCTCTCTTCAGGCTTATATCCTTTTAGCTCAATAGCCGTTATCATACCTGTTTGTCGAACTTCTTTAACATTCTCTAATTCTCTAAATTTATCAAGTTTAGATAAAATATAATCACTTTTTTTCTTATTATCTTCTAATATATTCTCTTGCTCAAATATATCAAGTGTTGCCAAACCTGCACTACAAGCTAATGGATTACCTGTATAACTATGAGAATGTAGAAATGCTTTATGCTCATTATAGTCACAATAAAAAGCTTTATAAATATTATTAGTTGTCATAACTACAGATAGAGGAAGATAGCCTCCTGTCAAACCCTTTGATAAACACATCATATCGGGAGTTATATCTGCTTGTTCACATCCAAACATAGTTCCTGTTCTTCCAAAACCTGTCATTATTTCATCAGCTATTAAATGAATTCCATATTTTTTAGTCAATTCTCTAGCACCTGTAAGATAATATGGATGATACATATGCATACCTCCAGCACCTTGAATCAAAGGTTCTACAATAAATGCAGATATTTCTGAACCTCTATCTTCTAGTATCTCTTCCAATTCAACCAATGCTATTTTTGCACTATCAATTCGTTTGTCTTTAGGTACAGGTGTTTGGATACAAGATATTAGTAAAGGTTTATAGGTCTCTTTGTATAATTTAACATCTCCTACACTTAAAGCTCCTAAAGTTTCACCATGATAACTATTACTTAAAGATAAGAATAATGAACGATTTTCTCCATTATTTAAATGATAATGATAACTCATTTTAAGAGATACTTCAACAGCACTTGAACCATTATCGGCAAAAAAAACTTTATTAAGTCCCTCAGGTGTTATATTAACTAACCTCTCTGCTAATTCTACTGCTGGAGTGTGCGTAAATCCTGCCAATATCACATGCTCTAAAGTATCTAATTGTTCTTTCACTCTATCATTAATTTTAGGATTCGAGTGTCCAAAAATATTAACCCACCAGCTACTTATAGCATCGATGTATTTATTTCCCTCAAAATCGTAAAGATATATACCTTTACCTGATTTTATAGGTACGAGTGGTAGTGTCTCATGATCCTTCATTTGTGTACATGGATGCCAAATATAATCTAAATCTTTATCTATAATTGATTGGTTCATACTATAATCTCCTAATTTTAATTTATATTCCTATATTATAAACAACATTTAACCACAAGTTGACTAAAATAATAGAATCTTTTGAGATGAGAAACTTCAAGTTTAAGGTAAAATATGATTAGTTGGATGCAGAAGCATAATAAATATTTAATAGTAACTATATGGATTGCAACAATTGCATTTATTGGTGCAGGTTTTGTTGGTTGGGGTAGTTATCAATATGGCTCAAAAGCTAGTAGTATAGCAGAGGTTGGCGATATAGAGATTACACAAGCACAACTTGATATGAGTTACAGAAACATATATCAAAGATATAATCAACAAATGCAAGGTCAATTAGACGATAAGAAAGCAAAAGAATTAGGATTAGTAAAACAGGCATTTAATTCATTAGTAACTCAAGCAAAACTTCTTAATTTATCTAATGAGTTTGGTATAGTTGTTTCGGAAGATGAATTGGCAAATAAAATAACATCAATTCCATCATTTCAAACAAAAGGAATTTTTGATAAAGATATTTATCTATCTTATCTAAATAATCAAAGATTAAAAGCCAAAACTTTTGAAGGGATGATGCATAATGAGTTAGTTATAGAAAAAACTTTATCTCTTCTAAATGTAAAACCTCTAAAGTCTGAAAAAAGTATAATAGCAAATATTATGGGTATATCAGATAAAATTTCTTATAAAGTTTTAGATAAAGCTAATATAAATATAGACTTAAATGAAACTAATTTAAAAACTTATTGGGAAAGTAATAAATTATTTTATATGACTCAGACACAATATAAATTAGATTTATTATGGACAAATACAGATAATATCGCTGTTACCGACAAAGAGATAACAGATTTTTATGCAATAAATAGCTTTAATTATACAGATAAAGAGGGAAAACAGTTATCATTAGTTGATGCAAATAATAGCGTAATTAATGACCTTAAGCTGAAAAAAGCTAAAAAAGATGCTCAAAAAAGATATATAGCATTTAAAAAATCTAAATTAGAAAAAAGTCAAAGCATGACAGTTAATCTTAATGATACTATCTTATCAGATGAGGTATGGAAAGAGATAGAAGCCAAAGATATTAATTCTATTTTGAAACCAAAAGCTATAGATAATCGTTATGTAAGTGTTAAAATTATTCAGAAAATAGAACCTAGAGAAATGACATTTGAAGAGGCTAAAAAAGATGCTCAAAGAGCCTATATTATAGAAGAAAAAGATAAAGAATTAAAAAAATTAGCTCAAGATACACTCAAAAATTTCGATAAAAGTAATCCAATTGTATCAGAGTTCATACAAATAGATAGTAAAAAGGCTCTTCAGCCCTTAACTATAGATGAAAGTAGAAACTTTATTCAGCAATTATTTATATCTCAGAAAAAAAATGATATTATAATTATAGAAGGTAAATCTATAGTTTATAATATTTTAGAGCAGAAAATAAGCTCAATTGACGTAAAAGATGATTTAATTGAAAATATTACAAAACAGATAAAACAACAAGATTTTGAGTCTAATCTTATTGATAGTTTAGGTAAGAAATATAAAACAAGAATGTTTGTGAAAGGACTCTAAATTGAGCAAAACAATTTTAGCCATTGATATAGGTTCTGTCAAAATTTGTGCTATTATTGCAGAGATTAATAATGATAGAATTAGTATTATAGGTCATGGTATTACTAAATCGCAAGGTGTTAAAAAAGGTGTAATAACTAATATTGAACAAGCATCTAAATCTATAAAACAAGCTGTGGCAGATGCAAAGAGAATATCTGGAACCTCTATCTCTTCTGCTACGATATCTATATCAAATGCTTATGCTAGAAGTCTCAACTCTGTTGGTATTGTTAATATTTTACATAAAGATATATCTATTAAAGAAATCAATAGAGTTATTCAAGCAGCATTATATAATGCAAATGTACCTCAAGAGTATGAGGTAATCCATGTTCTCCCTTATAATTTTAAAGTTGATGATCAAGACTTTATAGAAAATCCCTTTAATATGAATGCCAGTCGTATGGAGGCAGATGTAAATATTATTATTACACAAAAATCAAGTCTTAATAACCTTAAGAAGGCTGTTCGCTCTGCTGGTATTGATATTAGTGGTATCGTTTTAAATGGTTATGCTTCTGCAATATCTACAATGGGTGAAGATGAGAAAGAGTTAGGTGTTGCTGTTATTGATATAGGTGGACAGACAAGTAATTTAATTATACATACAGGAAACTCTGTTAGATACAATGATTTCTTAGCAGTTGGTTCTAACCATATAACAAATGATTTATCTATGGCTCTTCATACACCTCTTAAAATTGCAGAAAATGTAAAAATAAGACATGGAAACTTAGATGAAATATCTCAAGATATAATTGAGCTTCCTATCATTGGAGACGAAAATAATAGAAATGAAGTATCTTTAGAAATAGTTCACTCCGTAATTTTATCCAGAGCTGAAGAGACTTTAATGTTACTTTCTAAATTATTATATAAAAGTAATCTTCAAGACCAAATTGGAGCTGGTATTATATTAACTGGTGGAATGACAAAACTAGATGGTATAAGAGATTTAGCACAAGAGATATTTGGAGATATTCCAGTACGAATTGCTCAACCAAATGAAATTGGTGGACTATTTGATGAACTTAAAGACCCTATATATTCAACTGCTATTGGATTACTACTTCATGGTGCTGGAAAGCATACAGAGTATGAAATTAATAACAATAACGACCTTTTATACAAAAAGAATTCAAAATCAGAAGATTTATCAAATATTCAGTTAGGTATGGGTTCAGAGATTGATGAGATTGATGATTCTATTAATCAACCAAAAATTGATTTAGGTGATATAGAACTTGGAGGAACAGTCAAAGAGTTGCAACAACAGAGACGACTAGAATATACAATGGAGAGAGAAAATGATCAAAAAGATAGAAGAAGAACAGATTTTTCTATCGAGGACTTACCCGAAATACCAACAGGTAATGGTAATCCATTCAATAAATTCGCAAATTGGGCAAGACAACTGTTTTAGATAAAAAATAAATACTGTAGTAGATAAATATTGGGAGATAAAAATGGAAGATTTTAATATAGAAGTAGTAGAAACTCGTTCGACAATCAATGGAGCAAATATAAAAGCAATTGGTGTTGGTGGTGGTGGTGGAAATATGATTAATCATATGATTGATGGTGGTGTGCATAATATTGATTTAATAGTTAGTAATACAGATGCTCAAGCACTTCAAACATCATTAGCTCCATTCAAAATGCAACTAGGAATTAATGCAACAAGAGGTCTTGGTGCTGGTATGGTTCCAGAAAAAGGTAGAGAAGCAGCTTTAGAAAGTTTTGATGAAATTAAATCAATGCTTGAAGGCTCTGATATTGTATTTATATCTGCTGGGCTAGGTGGTGGTACAGGAACTGGTGCTGCACCTATTATTGCCCAAGCAGCTAAAGAAGTTGGTGCATTAACTGTATCTATTGTTACCACACCCTTTAAATTTGAAGGAAGAAAAAGAACAAGATTGGCAAAAGAGGGTCTTGAAGATTTAAAAGATGAAAGTGATTGTATTATTGTTGTTCCAAATGAAAAACTTTTATCTATTGTAGAAAAAAACTTAGGGATAAAAGAGAGCTTTAAACTTGTTGATGATATTTTATCTCAAGCTGTTAGTGGTATCTCTAATGTTATTTTATCTCATGGAGAGAATGATATTAACCTTGACTTTGCAGATGTTAAGACTATTATGTCTCACAGAGGTTTAGCACTAATGGGTGTAGGATACAGCCAAGGTACAAATGCTGCTTATGATGCAGCAAAAGCAGCTATTGAATCACCTCTTTTAGATAATGTATCTATTGATGGTGCTATGGGTGTATTAGTTCATTTTGATATACATCCTGATTATCCTATCTTGGAGATTTCAGCAGCTATGGATATAGTAGAAGAAAATGCAGATGAAGATGCAAATGTTATATTTGGGACAACAACAAATACTGATTTAACTATTGATGAAGTTAAAATAACAATTATTGCAACTGGATTTGAAAAAATGAATAGTAAAATAGTCGAACCAACTCCTACTCCTCAACAACCTACAAGACAGCCTCAACAACCACAAGTAATTCAAGAGCAACCACAACAACCACCAAGACCAACCACAACAAGAAGAACAACATCAAGATATGCAGGTGGTGCAGGTTCATCAAATAGTGGTATAACTAGAAAAGTAGTAGGTGGTGATTTAGGAAACAATGATGACCTTTTAGATGTACCAACTTTTCTAAGAAGACAAATGGACTAAGTCATCATACTCTTAATTAATTTCATATCCTCAAATGCAAATCTTTTTGCTGAGGGTTCTCTTAAAAGATGATTAAGATGAAAAGTTGGAACTATTATATATTTATCTCTTATTTGAGATTTACCTCTAATGTCTTCTAACTTTACATTACCTTCTGTCAAATAATTATAAGCATCTATACCTAATGTTACAACTATTTTTGGTTTAACTAACTCTATTTCTTGTTTTAAATAGAATAAACAGGTATGAGCTTCCGTTGTTGTAATTTTTGTATTGTTATCTGGTCTACACTTTACTAAATTTGTAAAATATATTTTTGATTTAGATATTAATAAAACTTTCTCTATCATATTTGATAACAACTCTCCACTACGCCCTGAAAAAAGATTATTAGTATTCTCTTGTGCAAAATTAATATTATCTGAGATAAACATAATATCTGCATTTGGATTACCATCACCAAAAACAACTTGTTTTCTATTTTTACTTAAATCACAAAGAGTACAAGATAAAGCTTCATTTTTTAATATACTAATATCTTTAATACCTTTAATATCTACTGACTCTTTTTGAGGAGTAATAGATATATTGCTATATTTATAGCCTAGCTGTTTTAATTGATATAATTGCTTTAATAAAAGAGCATTTCTTAAATTTTTCATATTCTCTTAACACGAACCATTATCTATATAATGCAATGCCTCTTTTAACATACTCTCATTAGTATCTCCCAACTCATGAGTCAAATCATCTGCAACAGGACAGTTTACATATAATCCGTTAAAATAATCAGAGAAACCATCACCATTAGCTACTGCAAAATTAATAATATAATATACATTATCTTCATAAATGACCCCACTCATTCCAACAGGTTTACCATGAGTTGTTGAACCAACCAATACAACATCAATACCAAGATATGAAGCAGATAAAGAGTTTATAACTAATTCACTAGCTGATGCACTATTTCCTGTAACTAAAAATATAACTTGTTCTAAATCTAAACTATTATCATCTGCTTCAAATAAAGAACTTTCATTATTAACACTATAAGAACTATTCCAAATAGTTGTAAACTGAACTTGATTGTCTTTATTTTTCACCAATTTATCTAATAAAATAGCTGCTGTATTCAGAGAACCTCCACCGTTATATCGAAGATCTATAACCATTTTTTTAATATTAGACTGTTTAAATTTAGTAAAAATTGGCTCCATCTCATCTGTGGCATTCTCTGTAAAAGACTTGAGATAAAGATAACCAACATCTTCACCATCTATAGTTTTAACAATCTTTCCCTCTGAAACTTTATATGAATAAGATTGTACAGCAACAGCAACCGTTATGCTCTCTCCTGACCTAGTTATACCAAAGACTCCGACTTTTCCTCGTTCATCTTGTATACTAGAAAATAGCTCTTCAGTAGCAACCTCTCCATTTATAGTATTGATTATATCACCTCTCTTTATTCCTGCATTTTCAGCTGGTGAATCTATATCAATATAGACTACGATTAAGTTACCAATAATATCATAGCTTGTATCAAAACCAAAACCAAATGTAGTCTGTCTATTAAATGAATTATAGTTATCTATAGTAAAGACAAAACTCCATCTATCTAAAGGACTATATTTTAAAGCATCTATCATATTTTTAGGTTCAAGATATGGAGAACTATCAAAGGGTTGAGGCGTATACTCTGCCCAATAATAATCTGTTATAAATAAGTTATATAAAAAATCTTTTTCTTCAGAGGAGAATTCTTCACTAGGAGTGTTTTCAATTGGGTCACTAGAACCATTATCTACTGGTATATAAGTTCCACTATCTAATTTACTTTGTGAACCACAAGAGTTAAAAGATAATAAAAACAAGATTATTAAAAATAGTTTTTGTATTTGACTGAGCATATTTATCCTTGATATTAAATATTTACTAAATAATACCAAGGTCTAACTTTGATTAGTTTGAAGTTTATTAATAAGTTATTTAAGATTACTAATAATCTATCCTACCATTGCCTCTAACTCTTCTTTGGAAACTTTATTAAAGTTTAAATACTTATAAATTTCGTCAGTCATTTCAGGTTTAATTTTATCAGCAACAATTTTTGCATATTCAGATGCTGTTGGTAATGCACCTTTAAGAGCAACAACAGCTGCTAGTTCTGCTGAACCAAGATAAACTTGTGAACCTTTTCCAAGTCTATTATCGAAGTTTCTTGTACTTGTCGAGAAGACCCATGCATCTTGTGCAACGGCAGCTTGATTACCCATACATAATGAACAACCTGGAATTTCTGTTCTAGCTCCTGCCATACCAAATACAGAATAATAACCCTCTTCTTGTAGAGTCTT
>Ga0256837_1001927_pt1 | contig 13545 bp, 8 predicted proteins | sample 4562384metaG_FD_185976 | JGI IMG/M metagenome (GOLD analysis project Ga0256837, IMG submission 185976) | Hydrothermal vent microbial communities from Guaymas Basin, Mexico - 4561-384 | ecosystem: Environmental > Aquatic > Marine > Hydrothermal vents | place: Mexico: Guaymas Basin | collected... | reverse complement strand
TGCATTCATAACTGTTTCTATAGAGTTTGCAATAATCTCTCTACTTGGTAAACTAAAAAGCATCCCATCATGTCCCATAGCAATCCCATCATCAACACCAATAGTATTAAACTCAAATGGTACACATCCAGCTTTTCTTATCTCATCTTTAATAATATCACTTACTTTATCTAAAAAGAAATGTCCTGGAATAATCTCAATAAAAGAGTTCGCAACACCTATAAATGGTTTGTCAAAATCTTCATCTTTTAATCCTGTTGCTCTTAATAGAGATCTGTGAGGTGCACGGTTGTGTCCCTTTTTTACTTCATCACTTCTCATAATTATCCTTATGTTTATATCTTTAATTTATATCACGATTATACTTATATAAGCGTTTGATTTTGGTTAAATATTTGGTTTATTTTATAAATTTTAAAATTTGTGTAAAAAGCTCTTGACGAATCATAATATTTAAGCTATAATTTCACTCCAATTTAAATAATACCTTTGATTTTATATCAAAAAACATGTGCGAGTGTGGCGGAATAGGTAGACGCGTTGGACTTAAAATCCAATTCCGGTTTCGGAGTATCGGTTCAATTCCGATCATTCGCACCACTAATTAATTATTAAAATTTATATGTAGAGAGTTGACAGAGTTGGTCGAATGTACCGGTTTTGAAAACCGGCGAGGTTCACGCCTCCGGGGGTTCGAATCCCCCACTCTCTGCCACTGATTCAATCCAATCCTAATTGTATTATTGTTTTGAAACAGTTTATTCTAGGGAGCTATAGCAAAGTTGGTAATGCCCCGGATTGCAAATCCGGTATGCGTTGGTTCGAGTCCGACTAGCTCCTCCATTTTTCAATAAACAATCCCATTTTTTATATTTATCATAATAAAAAATTTACTCATAATAGTTTTATAATTTATACTTTTTATTAATCTATAACATAACTTATTTGTAAGATGATTGAAGTTGACAAAGTTTAGATATAATGATCAAAACAATTAATTAATATAGGATATATAATGGCAAAAGGTAAAAAAACTGTAATTAAAGAAATTAAACGCTTAAATGATGAGATAGTACTTGTAAATGGTAAAGAGTATGTAATTATTGAAGATGAAAAAGATATAGAAACAGCAATAACTATGAAAATATCATCTCATGGAAATAGAATATTAAGATTTGAAGATTTATCAAAAATGGCTACTATTGATGTTAAAAGAGATATAGGTATTATAAAAATAACATTTACAGATAAACATAGAGCTAGTAGATTTAAAAAGTCTCATGATAAAAGTATTATTACTCCCAATGATAAAGAAGAGATAATTGAAACAGTAAATTCTCATATAAAAGCAAGAACTATTATATCTGAGTTAATTTCTAAAGAGAATCCTAAATATGATAAACAGTTTGGCATAACTACATTTTATATATCACGTGAATTAAAATAAAATTTTATAGTTACTTTAGTTTCCTAAAGTATCACCTCATATCTATTTCTACCTTTTTCTTTTGCCATATATAGTGCTTCATCTGCTCTTTGAAATAGAGATTCTTTAGTATCTCCATTTTTATAAATTGTAATACCAAAAGAAAATGTAACTTTATCAGGTACAGGAACAAATTTTATTCTTTTTATTTCATTTTGTAATTTTTTGATTAATAAAATTAATTGTTCAAGATTTGTATGATTTACAATAAGTACAAATTCTTCTCCTCCCCATCTAGCTAAAAAGTCATCAGCTCTTATGTGGGTAGATAAACACTCTGCAAGTTTAATCAGAACATCATCTCCAATTTTATGTCCATAAATATCATTTATTCTTTTGAAATGGTCTATATCAAAAATAGCAAAACTAAACTCTTCTTGATATCTTTGTGCAATTTTTAATTTTATATCAAGATGTTTTGTAAATGCACTTTTATTATAAAGCCCAGTTAGAGAATCATGTCTAGATATGTATTCTAAATATTTTTTATCAGTTATGTTTTCTTTATAAGAACTATAGCCTATTTTTTCTCCGAATTCATTAAAAAGAGGATCAACTATAATTTTGATCCAATATTCACTATTATCATTCTTTTTATTTAATACTTCTCCAATAAATTTTTCATTTTTATTTAATTTTTCCCACATTTGCATATAAAAACTATCAGGTGTAGATGGATGCCTAAAAAGATTATGGTTTTTACCAATAACATCTTTATCTTTCAATCCTAAAAAGTCTAAATATGCTTTTGACATAGTGATTATATTTCCATTTAAATCTGTAGTAGAATATAGGACAGATTTACTAATCATGTCATTTAGTCTAGAAAGTTCTTTGTTTTGAAACTCTATCTCTTTTGTTGTAACATCAGATAAGTTAATTAGTGCTTTTAAAATTCTATTTTGGTTACTGCTTGATACAGGATAAATTTCTTTCTTTGTGACTTGTGATGTTTCAGAAAGTGCTAAAAAAGTAGTAGTGATATTTAATATTTCATTTACTTTAGATGAATGAAAATATTCTCCAAATGTAAAAAAACCAGCTGTTGTTGCAAGTGAATTTAGCATTTTAAATTCTGCCTCAAGTTCATTGCCCATCAATGTTTTTCTACCAATACACGAATATATAAAGATTGATTCAATTGGAAGTTTTGCAAATTTAATATTATTATCATATATTGAATCTTTTATATCATTGATATTCCCATAGCTAAATCTTACTTTTTCGCCCACATTTAAATTTCCTGCAAAAAGTAAAGAATTATCTTCAAGCATAGCAATAGGAGATCTGGCTACTTTAATCCCATCTCTTATAGTTATAAGTGGAAATTCTGTACCAGAAGATGGTAGTTTTTCGGAAATTTCAGGACCTAAATATTTTTTATAAAGTTCTTTTATTTCTATATTATCAATTTCATATACTATATTACCATCTGATTTAGTAACAATCATCTCTTTGCCAATTTGATTCCAATTTAGTATATAGTCACTATTTACTATTAAATCATCTCCACTTAAACTAGCTACAACAAAACCATTTTCTACTGCAATTTGATGATTAAATACCAATGTTGTTTTAAAATTTAGTATATCTGCAGCTCTTCCTCCTGCTATGATTATATCTGGATTTGAGATAGTTAGATTTTTTAAAAGTTCTTCTGCATTACTTTTTAGTCCATCACTAAAAATTATTAAAGCTTTAGTATTATGAGAAATAATACTATCAATGGTATTTTTTATATTTAAATCTTTTTCAAGATCAATAAGTTTTGATTTGATAATGGTAGATTTGAAAATTGTAAATGTAATTAAAATAGAATTATCAAGCATTTCACCATTTGAAATTTCACCTGCAGAAGTTGTACCAATAATATTTGCATTTGGGATATGTTTTTTTAATAAGGCTGTAATATTAAGTATTTGTTCTTTATCTATTATGCCACTGAAAACTTGTATTAATATTTCTTTATTATTATTTAATTTATTATTATTTATAAATTTAATTAGATTAGAGTTATTTGTAAATTGAGTATTAAAAGTTTTCATTATAGTTTAAGCACCTTATTTTTATTATTAAAACTATTTAATATATGCTTATTTTATCTGAAAGAACCTTTTAAAATAGAAAAGTATAGAGGCTAATAAAATAAAATTATTTTTTAATACATATATACAAAATTTATAAGAAATAAATATATTTTATTAATAATTTGTATATAATAATTTAAATTAATCTTAGATATAATATTAATGAGGACTTATAATGAACGTAAAATTAATAATATTAATACCTATTGTTTTTATTATACTACTATCTGTAGTATTGACAAATTCATTACTAACATTTGAAGAAAAAGTATTTAGTAATCAACTGACAAATATAGAAAAAAGAGTAATTACAGAGCAAAAAAAATATAGTAAAAGTAATATAAATAATATTATAGAAATATTAAATCAAAAATCACAATCATATACAAATTTACAAAAAGAGATTTTAAAAGAAAGAACAAATAATGCAATTCAATTGATTGATAATATTTATAAAGAAAATAAAAATTTAACACATAGTGAAATTTTAGATAAAGTAAAATTATATTTAAATTTTATTAATCCAAACAATAAAAGTAAGTATTATTATATATATAAAATGGATGGTACATGTATATCTGTTCCTATTAAAAGAGATTTGGAAGGTAAAAATCTTATAAATTTACAAGATATCAAAGGTCAATATGTAATCAAAAATATGATTAAAATTGCAAAAAATGGTGGAGGGTTTAATCAATGGTATTATATTAATCCAAATACAAATAAAACTGAAATGAAAATAGGGTATGTAAAAGAATATAAACCTTTAAATATATTTGTGGGTACTGCAATTTATCAAAACGATATTATAAAAGATATAAAAAAATATTCTCAAGAACTTATTTTAAAATATAGAACATCACATAATGGATATATTTTTGCATATGATAGTGAAGGTAATACTATTGCACACATAAAAAAAGATTTAATAGGTATAAATAGATGGAATTTATACAAAAATGGTATATATCCAATACAAGATTTATTAAAAAAAGGGCAAGAAGAGGGTGGTAATTTCATGTTTTATATTGCAACAGTAAATCCAAAAACAAATAAACCTGCACAAAAGATATCATATGTAAATGAATTTAAAAAATTAAAATGGGTATTAGGTACTGGTTTTTATACAGAAGAAGTTGCCCAAGATATTAAAATTAGTCAAAATAAATTGAGAGAAGAATTTAATAATGATATTCAAAATATAATTATTACATCGATATTAATTACATTGTTGTTAAGTCTTATTTTATGGATAATATTAAATAGAATTTCAAAAGAGTTAAAACAAACTAATAAGAAACTAAAAGATCTAAATAAAGATTTAGAACAAAGAATTGTAAGTGAAGTTAAAAAAAGTAATGAGATTCAAAAACAGCTATTTAAGTCAGAAAAAATGGCATCTATGGGTGAGATGATAGGAAATATTGCCCATCAATGGAGACAGCCATTATCTGTAATATCTACAGCTTCAACTGGTATGAAATTGCAAAAACAATTAGAATTATTAGATGATGAATCTTTTATAAAGAGCTGTGATACGATTAATTATAATGCTCAATATTTATCTAAAACAATTGATGATTTTAGAAATTTTATAAAAGGTGATAGAAAGAAAGTTATTTTTAGTCTTAAAGAAGATATTGATAGCTTTTTACATCTAGTAGAAGGTTCATCGAAGAACCATAATATAGATATTGTATTAGATCTTGATGAAAATATTAAAATAGATGGATATCCAAATGAACTTACTCAATGTTTTATTAATATTTTTAATAATGCCAAGGATGCATTAAAAGAGAATGCTCAAGATAAAAGATATATTTTTATATCAACTAAAATAAGTAATAATAAGGTTTTAATTACAATAAAGGATAATGGTGGAGGTATATCTGATAATATCTTGCCAAAAATATTTGATCCATATTTTACTACAAAACACCAATTTCAAGGTACTGGTTTAGGTCTTCATATGACTTATAATTTAGTAGTAGATGGTATGAATGGCACAATTGAAGCTGTAAATGAAGAATATATTTACAATGGTAAAAAATATATTGGTGCAAAATTTATTATATCATTACCATTAAGATAATATTTAAATAAAATTATAAGATTGGTAATTCAATAAAAAAGCACGCACCATTTATAGTGTTTTTTGCATATAATTTACCATTTAGGCTTTCTTTTATAATTCTTTGACTCATATATAACCCTATACCTGTACCATTTTCATCACTTTTTGTAGTAAAATATGGATCAAATATTTTTGGTAAAATTTCTTTTGGTATTCCACCTGCATTATCTTCAATGATAATTATTACTTTATGATCATCTGAATCTAGACTTATTTTAATCCATGGATTTTTTATATTATTTTCCAATAATGCATCTTTTGAATTATTTATTATATTTACTAGTACTTCAGTAAGTTCTCCTGCTATTATTTTCATATTAATAGGATTTAAATAATTTACATTATTTTGAAGATCAATTCCATAATCTTTCATTATTGGTTCAACTATTGTAGCAGATATTGATATTCTTTCTTGAATAATGACTTCTTGTTTCTTTTTGTCCTCTTTTAGGAAGTTCTTAAATATATCAATAGTATCAGATAAATAATTTGTCTGGAATAATATAGTATTCATATTATCTTTTATTTTTTTATCATCCAATGTTCCACATTCTTGACTTATATTTATTGTTGAAGCTAAAGTTGAAATTATACTAAGTGGCTGTTTCCATTGATGGGCAATATTCCCTATCATCTCTCCTAATTGTACTTTTTTTGCTTGATCAAATAGTATTAATTCTTTTGCATTATTTTGATCTATTTTATTTTGTACTAATGATTCTAAGTTTATTACTAAATCTTTTAATTCCTCTTGAGCTGTTGTATTATGGCGTACTGCCATATAGCCTATTATTTTTTTATTTTTGTCAAATTTTGGATTTATAACACAATCAGTCCAATAAAATTCACCATCTTTTGTTTTATTTTTAATTTTGCCTTTCCATGTTTTACCTTTTTGAATAGTATCCCACATATTTTTAAATATATGAGCTGGCATATCTGGATGACGAGTAATATTGTGTTGTTGTCCTATTAATTCATCTTTAGTAAATTTTGATACTTCACAAAACATATCACTTACTTCAGTTATTACACCATTTAAATCTGTTTTTGAATAGTTAACATGTTTGCTAATCATATCTAAAGAATTTTCTAATTTAGAAGAATTAATTGAAAGTTTATTATTTAGATTTAATAGCATAGTATTTTTATTGTCATACACTTTTTTATAAAACATCATAAAATTAAATCCAATTAATAAAGGCAAGATAGTAAAGAAGAAATCATAATAAAGATCATTTTTTATATATGTAATATAGATAATGATAGACAATACTGCAATAAATGTTATAACATTATATTCATAATTTAATAAAAATATTGTACTAAATAATAAAATTATAAACCAACTTACTCCAATACTATCATACATATTATAATAAGAAATTGATACTATAATTAGGGAAAATAATATTGAGAATTTAACAAGTAAATCAAATAAATTTTTATATTTTCTTAGAAGAATTATTATACTAATAGCTATACTTGTATATATAATATCAATAGAACCTTGTAATATATTATCTTGATAAAATCTTAATATTGATGCTAGAAATACAAAAACTGCATTACATAATAATAAGATATTTACTAAAATGTATTTATACTTTAAATCAAAATTATTTTCTTCAAAAACAAATCCACTTAATAAAAAATTATTTAGCATTTATTTGTACCTTTTTATAAACTGTAATGATAATGTAACTAAAATTATATAACTTTTTGTTTAAAATATTATAATTTTTTATGATATGTTATATTTGTGTTATCATAAAATTATTTTATATTATGTGTTTCTTCACTAAATTGTAATCTTAATATTATTGTGATATAGTATTGTAAAGCTATACTATATATGTATGAAGGTTTTATTGTGAAAAATAGGCTACAGAATAATAAACGATTTTTATTTCCTATATTATCGTTAGTTATTATATCAATAATATTCGTTGTATCTATTATTACATATTACAATATAGGTATTTTTAAAACACATATGCAAAAAGATATTTATAATAAAAAAGCAAATTATCTTGAAGAACATAAAAAGTTAATATATAAAAATGTACAGCTTATCAATAATGCGATTGATTTTCAAAAAAATCGTTTAGATACTATATTAAAAAAAAACTTACAAGAGCGTATCGAAATTGCTTATAAAATTGCACAACATACTTATGATACTTATAAAAATAAACTTTCTAAACAGGAGATGAGAAAACTTATTGTAGGTTATTTAGATCCAATTACTTTTAATAATGATAGAGGATTTTATTTTATTTCTGATTATGTTGATAATAAAATACTTGGACATAAAATAAAAAAGTTTATTGGAAAAGATATGACAAACTTTCATGATACTCATGGTAATAAATTAGTAGAATTACGAAATGATGCAATAAAAGATGGTAGAATTGGTTTCTTTAAAGTATATTTCAATAAACCAAATGACACAAAACATGAATATCCAAAATTAAATGCTGCAGTATTATTTAAACCTTTAAATATTGTAATAGGTACAGGTGAGTATCTAGATATTGTAAAAAAACAATTACAGAAATTAATATTACAAAGAGTTGATAATTTATCTAAAAACTCAAATAATTATATGTCTATTTTACAACTTCACAATATAAATGGTGGTGATAACTTTGCAACAGTTTTATTAGATAATAATAATTTAACAAGTATTAATAAAAATATTAGTGATAATTTAAAAGATGCAAAAGGGATTGAATATTATAAACAGTGTTTGAAAGATTTAAGAAAAAATCAGGAAACATATCTTGAATATTGGTATAAAGATATAAATGAAAATAAAGTAAAACCTAAATTAGAGTATTTTTATTGGCAAAAAGATTGGAATTGGATAATTTCAAGCGGGTTCTATTATGATGATTTAGAAATTCAAACAGCAAATATAGAAAAGAATGTTAAATCATATACTATTAATACAATAAAAAATTCAATATCATGGATAGTGTTTTTTACTATATTGGTTATTTTAATTGCTATGTATATTTCATATAAAATAGATAATACAATTAATCAGTATACAAATCAATTGATTGAACAAGAAAAGTTATTACTAGAACAAGAAAAATTAGCATCTATGGGTGAGATGATAGGTAATATTGCACATCAATGGAGACAACCACTATCTGCAATTACTATGGCTTCAACAAGTGTAAAATTAGAAAAACAATTGAATATATTAGATGAAGATCAACTTATTAAAACTTGTGATCTTATAAATGATAATGCACAATATCTGTCAAGAACTATAGATGATTTTAGAAACTTTATTAAAGGTGATAGAGAAAAACAAATATTTAATTTAAAAGAATCTATTGATAGCTTTTTAAATTTGGTAGCAGGTACAATCAATAAAGAGCATATACAAATAGTGTTAAATTTAGAAGATGATATTCAAATAAATGGATATAAAAATGAACTTGTACAATGTTTTATAAATATTTTTAATAATGCTAAAGATGCTTTAGTTGAAAATATAAATGATGATAGATTAGTATTTATTACAACGAAAAAAGAGAATAATAATGTAATTATCAAAATAAAAGATAATGCAAAAGGTATTAATGAGAATATTCTATCTAGAATATTTGAACCATATTTTACAACAAAAGATCAAAACCAAGGTACAGGATTAGGTTTACATATGACATATAGTTTAATTGTAGATGGCATGAATGGTTCTATAGATGTAAAGAATGTGAGATATGAGTACAAATATAACTATTATACTGGAGCAGAATTTGAGATAATTCTGCCCTTAAGTGATAAAAAAGTCTAAATTAGTAGAGTTAAACTCTACTAAATTGCTTCTTCATCCTCTTCGCCAGTTCTAATTCTTATAGTTCTTTCAACCGGAGTAACAAATATTTTTCCATCACCTATTTTACCAGTTTTTGCAGACTCAATAATAGTTTGAATTACTTCATCAACTTGAGATCCTTCAACCACCAGTTCAATTTTAATTTTTGGTAAAAAATCAACAATATATTCTGCACCTCTATATAGTTCTGAGTGACCTTGTTGTCTTCCATAACCTTTTACATCACTTATAGTCATACCTGTAATTCCCATATCTGTTAGGGCATCTTTTACATCTTCTAATTTAAATGGTTTTATAACAACTTCAATTTTTTTCATCTTTTTTTCCTTTTATTAATTAAAATGCTCGTTTAAATTCTGGATAGGCTTCTACACCACACTCTTCAACATCTAAACCTTGACTCTCTTCATCATTACTTGCTCTTACTGGTACTAATTTATTTATAATAAAAAGTATAATATAAGAACTAATAAAAGCAAATAAAGCAACTACAACTATACCTTTAATTTGTCCCATCATAGTAATTCCATTTTGTGGATCTGATGCAAATATACCAACTGCTAGTGTTCCCCAAATACCATTTACAAGGTGCACAGATAATGCTCCCACTGGATCATCTAATCTTAATTTATCAAAAAATGGAACACCATAAACAACTAAAACTCCACCAATTGCACCAATTAATATTGGTTGATAAATATTGTATAGGTCAGGCCCAGCAGTAATTGCAACCAATCCACCTAAAGCCCCATTTAAAACCATTGTAATATCTAGTTTTTTATATTTTAAATACATCATAAGCCCAACAATAATAGCACCACTTAGTCCTGCTGTGTTTGTATTCATAATCGTAAGTGCAACAGCATCAGCATTTTCTTTTGAAGATATTGATCCAACACTTCCACCATTAAATCCAAACCAACCAATCCATAATAAAAATGCACCAAGAGTAACAAGTGGGATATTTGAAGCAGGTATTACTCTTACTCCACCAGATTTTGGATATCTTCCTTTTCTTGCACCTATTATAATAATTGCGGCCAATAATGCCCAACCACCAGTTGAATGAATTACAGTAGAACCTGCTAAATCATACATATTCAGATCCAAAAATGTACCATCAAGCATATCACTTCCCCATGCCCAATTTACAACTAGTGGATAAATTACAGAAGCTATAATTATTGTAAAAATAGCTAAAGGTACAATTCTTGCTCTTTCACTAACTCCACCACTCATAATATTGATTACTTTTCCTACAAATGCCATTTGAAATAAAAATGCAGCCCATTGACTCATCCCATCAGCTCCAAATCCACCAAATGCAATAGAGTAACCAAAAAGTAGAAAACTCATTGATGCTACAGCATAAATCATTGTATTTACCATAAGTACTGATGTAACATTTTTTGTTCGAACTAATCCTGCTTCAAGCATAGCAAAACCCGGAACCATAAATATGATTAATACCATTGCGAAAAGTGCAAAAAAAGTATCAATTACATATGCAGTATTTGCATCCATTTAAAAATCCTTGTAAATAAATTTTAGAATATTATAATAAAATTATGGTTGTATGTGTGAAATAATATGTGTACTAAATACACAAAATTTGTAAGTTATGATTAGATTTGATAGATATGTGTGGGTATTTTTTAAACAGTTTAGATACCAAAAGGTATCTAAAATTTAATGTTTAATAGTAAGTAAGTAATTAACTACATTTTCGATAAATGCGTCGTGCTTTCTTTCTTTTAGGTATGCAATATATAATTTTCTTTTCATTTGAATGTTTGGTAATCTTGCTTCAAATAAAATTCCAGCTTTTATAAAATCAGCAACCGCATGTCTTGAAACAATAGAAACTGTTGGAACATCGTCTTTTGAGCTATGTAGTACAGTTTGAACTATTGTAGTTGGTGAAGTAGATTCACTGATCATATTAAAAGTATCACAATCACTAAGACCAGCTTGGTCTAAAGCATCTTTAAATACTTGTCTTGTATTACTTCCTCTATTTCTACAAATCCATTTATAAGATAATAGGTCTTCATCTTTTACACGTCTAGGAAGTTTTTGATTCGATATTATTACAATTTCATCTTCCATCCACTCTCTATATATAACATCATTTTCAAATATTGGACTTTCAATAAGTGCAATATCAACTTGCTTGTCAACTAATTGTTCTATTGCTTCTTTTGATATAGCAACATTAACACTTACGTCATTATTGATTTTTTCTTTAATATCATTTAAGAATGTAGGTAATAAATAGTTACCAATAACAAATGAAGCACTAAAAATAAATGTAATATCTTTATTAACTATTTTTAATAAATCTTTTTCAGCGATATTTATTGCTTTTTCAAGTTTAGTAGCAATTGCCAATAATTGTTCACCTTCTTTAGTTAATCTAATACCATTTTTTTTACGATCAACAATTTTTGCTTCTAAATAATCTTCAATAAATTTGATTTGTTGAGTAACTGCAGGTTGTGATATACCTAATTTAGCCGATGCTTTCGAAAATGATTTTTCTCTTACGACTGATAAAAAAGTACCGATTTTTGCGAAATCTGTTATCATTATATATTCTCACTTTATGTTTTGTTATCAGTATAATAACATTTATTTATAAAAAAAGCAATTAATATAAGCAAAAAGTATAATATTATCAATTTTATGATATAATAATAGTATACTAAGGAACTAATAAATGTCACATAATAAAATTTTATCTGGATTAAATCCTTCGCAACAAGCAGCAGCTTCGCATATAGATGGTGCATTATTAATACTAGCAGGGGCTGGTAGTGGAAAAACAAAAACTATAACTGCAAGAGTAGCTTATCTTATATCAATTGGTATAGATCCTTCTTCAATATTGACTCTTACTTTTACAAATAAAGCAGCAACAGAGATGAGAGAACGTGCATTTGCCTTGCTTGACGAGATTACTCATCCTCCTTTACTTTGTACATTTCATAAGTTTGGATTATTATTTTTAAAGTTTCATATGCAAGAGTTAGGGAGAAAAAATAATTTTGTTATTATTGATACAGATGATAAAAGAAGGATTTTAAGATCAATAGATAAAGAGATTACAACTTCAGTTTTAGCTTCTGAAATTTCAAAATATAAAAACTCTCTTGTAAATCCTCTTGAAGCAAAAGCAACGGCACAAAATCAATATTATTCTCAAATTGCAGATGTATATATGAAATACGAAGAGTATATTTTACAAAATAACCTTGTTGATTTTGATGATTTATTATTATTACCTTATAAAATTTTAGAAAAAAATGAACAGTTGGCTAAACAAACAAGTGAAAAATACCAGTATATAATGGTAGATGAGTATCAAGATACAAATGAACTACAATATAAGCTCTTATTAAAACTATGTACATCTCATACAAACCTTTGTGTAGTTGGTGATGATGATCAATCTATTTACGGATGGAGAGGTGCTACAATAAAAAATATTTTAAATTTTAGTAAAAATTTTGAAAATACAAATGTTGTAAAACTTGAAGAAAATTATAGATCAACACAAAAAATATTAAAACATGCAAATGAATTAATTGAACATAATCGCGATAGATTAGGTAAAAAATTAATAGCAACCAGAGGTGAAGGCTCACCAATAAAGATATATGAATCTAGTGATGAGAATGATGAAACAAGAAAAATATGTGAAGATATAAAACAACTAATACTTGAAGGCGAAAGTGCAAAAGATATTGCAATATTATTTAGAGTAAATGCACTAAGTCGTTCACTTGAAGATGGTTTTAGTAAAAATGGGATTAGATATAAACTCGTTGGTGGAATGAAGTTTTATGAGAGAGCAGAAATTAAAGATTTAATAGCTTATTTTAGAATTATTACAAATAAAAATGATAATTTTTCATTAAAAAGAATTATAAATAAACCAAAACGTGGTATTGGTAAAACTACAATAGAAAAACTAGATAAG
>Ga0256837_1001924_pt1 | contig 13556 bp, 15 predicted proteins | sample 4562384metaG_FD_185976 | JGI IMG/M metagenome (GOLD analysis project Ga0256837, IMG submission 185976) | Hydrothermal vent microbial communities from Guaymas Basin, Mexico - 4561-384 | ecosystem: Environmental > Aquatic > Marine > Hydrothermal vents | place: Mexico: Guaymas Basin | collected... | reverse complement strand
AGTCCTTATGGTTAATCCATAAAAGGTGGCTTACTGCTGCATACAAATTGTATGAAGACCACTCGAAACAGTAGAAGTAAGGCAGGATAGGTCTGTCAAATTTATTCCCATAAGGGGAGATGTGTTTTCTCCCTTATGGGAGAGGTATGTCCTCTTATTGGAGTAAAATCCAACTACAAACAAAATAACCCCATAATAAAAATCAGAGTAATTATCAATAGTAAATAAGTAAACGAAGTTATCTATAGGATAACCTTGAAAGGTCGTTTGCTTTATTGTTAATGAAAAATTTCTATTGTGGGGACTAAAGGATGAATTATGAGAAGATTTATAGGATATGCATTGTTTTTTATAATAACAATCAGTTATGGTAAACCAGCAATAGATTCTCTATTTAATAAAATTGAAAAGAATAAAAGTGCTATAGAAATATCAGCAAAAACACTAAAAAAATAAAAACAAAAATAATAAGCTTTTGCTTATTTTTTTAAAAAACCCATAAGGGGGATATTATTATTTCCCCTATGGGAAAATAGTAGTATCTCCTCAAAAAAAGGAGAAAAAAAATGAAAAAATATAAATATGATGTTGAACTTCTTGCTCAACTTCCTATCGAGGAAGTGCTTGAAGCATTAGGAGCTAAGAAAAAAAGTAGGGGGCTTTGGAGCTGTTTTAATACGGCTTTCCACAGTAATAATGACAAAAAACCCTCTCTTGGTGTAAACCAAGAAAAAAACATCTGCCATTGCTTTAGCTGTGGGGTGGCAGGTAACCCTGTTGATATAGCAAAAGTTGCATTTGATGGGGACTTTAAAAAAGGTTGCGAATGGTTGCATAGCTATTTCAATATACCTTTTTTAGATAATCAATCAACTTCAAATCCAATTATCAAACCTCAACATCAATCTCAAAAAAAGGTAAAATATTTATCTCTTAAAGAGTTAATAGATAAGCCTTTTAAAGAGGTTAAATTAAAAGAGGTGCTACAAAATATAGACTATAAAACATTATCTCCAAAATGGAAATTAATGTTAATCTATACATTCATATATAGAATGAGTTTATATAATGTAGCAGATGATTGGAGATTAAGAAAATTTTACGAATCAAGAGGGATTAAAACTTTCACAATCTATCAAAAAATAGGAGTTTTAACTCCTAAAAAGATTCGTGAAGTAATTTTTAAACTCACTAAATATTTTCCTATGGAAGATTTAGTTGAGTTTAAAATCTTAAAAGTTGATGGAACTTTTAGATACTTTAATAAATACGGTTTTGCCGTAATCCCATCGTTTTACCCAAATTCAGACCTTGTGTCTGGTTTGGTTTTAAGAGGGTTGTTTTCAGCTCCAAATACTCCAAAGGAATTTGTGGTAAGCTGCAGCGATGTAGTAAAAACATTACCTTATGGGGTAACTGTAGAGGAGTTGAAAAATAAAGCCACTTTCTTTATCACAGAGGGTCATATAGATGCTTTATCTATTCCCTTTGAGGTAAGAGAAAAGGCTGGAATTATTGCTACTCCAGGAGTATATTCTCTAAGTGAGGAGCAACTTGGATTGCTTAGAAATAAAAAGGTAATTATTGCCTTTGATATGGATAAAGCAGGAAGAGAAGCAGCTGAAAAATTAGCACAAAAACTAAAAAAAGCAGGTGCTATGCCTCATATTCTATCTTGGGATAGTAATTGGGGTAAAGACTTAAATGAATTGTTATTAAATAACAAAATTCAGGAAGTTTTAGCTGCTATTCAGTCTTTAGTGGCTTAACCCTCTTTTTTTTCTCTTATAAATTATAAACTAAACCCTCTCAAGGGGATATATTTTTATCCCCAACGAGGGGGTAGTGTATCTCCTTTAGAGTGTTTAACTCTAAAAAAATCAAAAAGAAGTAGTTGGGCAGGTAAGATATATGCTTTCATCTTTAATTAAAGCAATAGTGTAGTGCTGATAAAATCCTGTTTGACCAGATTTGCTGCTTCTTTTTTAAGGAGATATTATGAATATGAAAATATCAAACAAAACGATTCTCAATAACCTTATTGAAGAGGTTATTGAAAAAATGGCTGCTCAAGACAGTTGGCATAAAAGTTGGGACTTATCTTTATGGTTAAGAAATTTCGAGAGTAAAAGACCATATTCAGGGGTTAATATTTTTCTACTTAGCTTTTTAATGGCAAGTAGAGGGCATAAAGCTAATCAATTTTTAACTTTCAACCAAGTAAAAAAAATTGGTAAAAAAGTTAAAAAAGGGTCGAAAAGTTACCCTGTCTTTTTTTGGTCTATTAATAAAAAAGAAAAAATAAATGAAGATGGGGAAAAAGAATTGATTTCAATTCCTTTCGTTAAAAAATATAATGTTTTCAATATAGAAGACATAGAGGGAATTGAGATAAAAAAAACAAAAGAAGTAATAGAAAATGAGGCAATAGCTTTATTTGTAAAAAAAATAAAAGAAAAAGTAACCTTTACAGTAGGCGACCCAGCATTTAATGGTGCAGGGGATTTTATAAAAATGCCTCCTGTAAAGGATTTTGAAAGTGAGGAAGAGTATGCTTCAACTCTGTTTCACGAATTGACTCATTGGACAGGTCATAAAAGCAGACTTAACCGTCCGATGAGTTATTGCTTCGGCTCAGACAAATATGCCTTTGAAGAGGCTATTGCAGAATTCGGAGCTATTTTATTAGCTAACCATTTTGGTATAAAAAATGTAGTAGTTATTGACAATTCAGCTGCATATATCAATGGGTGGCTACAAAGAATCATAACCGATGAAAACAAAATAAAAATTTTCTATCGTGCTACAAAAGAAGCAGTATCAGCTGTGGAGTATCTACTTTCAATAGTAGAAGAAACTGATGCTACAAAGGAGTCATCAAATGAAAAGATTTAAACAAAGAATAAATGACTCTGTTTATTTTGGGCTTAGTATATTTACAATTAAGTTCATAGCTGAAACTTATGATTTACAAACAGCTAATGAATTTGTTGAAGCTGTATATGCTAAAGCCAAAGAAGTATATGGGAATTTTGATGTAATTAAATATCCTACATATACTCAATTTACAAAAAAATAAAAGCTCCACAGGGAGTTATGGTAAGGTATATCCTTATAAACTATAATTCCCTGTGGGGGAGAATAGTGCCATAATTTCCGATGGAACTTTTAGTTCTTAAAAAATAAAAACAAAAGATGGGAAATAGAAGCTCACTATTAAAACTGAGCAGCTTTATAAAAGCAAAGGTATTGTGTAGTTGTATGTAACCCTGCATACTTAGTATTATTTGTCCCAGATGGTATCTTTTGTTTTTGTTAAAGGAAATGTTATGGTAACATTATCAACAAAAACAACAAAAACAACAAAAACAACTTTTGCAAAATTTTTTAAAGAGGCTATTGTAGAAGCAGTAGCAAAAGACAATAGTTTAGGAAATAGAAGCAAATATATTGGTGCTTCTGATATAGCTGGATGTCTAAGAAAAAGTTACTTAGATAAAGTAGACCCAAAAGAAATTTCTTCAAAACAAGCTATCATTTTCCAAAGAGGTCATATCTCTGAGGAATTAATAAAATTAGGACTTGATATAAAAAAAATCCCTTACAAATATCAAGAAGAAATTTCGGATGGTTTCATCAAAGCTCATCTTGACTTTCTTTTTACAAAAAAGGATGAGATGATAGTAGTTGAAGTTAAATCTTCAACAAATATTCCTGAAAATATATATGAAAGTTGGATGTTACAAATTCAGTTACAAATGCATCTTGTGCAAAAAAAACACTCTAAATATACCAGAGGGTATATAGTGTGTATTAATTCTGGAACAGGGGAAGTTAAAGATTTTGAAGTTTTCTATAACGAGAGCTTAGCTCAAATTGCTTTAGATAAAGCAGAAGAGTTATGGAAATCTTTGAAACATAAAAAAGCCCCAGAGGCTGAAGAACAATTATACTGTTCAAAATGTCCTCATAGAGAGGATTGCCCAATTTTTAAAAAAGGTGCAGAAGAAGTAAATGATATGTTAAAAAAAGAGCTTCTTGCTCAAATCTCAAAAATAAAAGAGATTGAAGAAGAAGAAAAAGCTCTAAAAGCTAAAAAACAAGCTCTGAAAGATGAGCTTGAAGAATATATGAGAGCTGTTGAAATCAATAAAATAGACTTAGGGGATAGAGTTCTATCTCTTACTAAAGATACAGAATCTGTGTCTTTAGATACAACAGCTCTTAAAAAATCAGACCCTGAACTTTTTGAAAAATTGGTTGAAAAATACCAAAAAGTTTCAAAAAGAAAAGGGTATATTAGAATAAAATAAAAAACATTTAGGTTTTTTACCTCATCGTTGAGGTTTTTTTTATTTTTTTTAAATAATTAGCTTATTTTCTATAAATTATTTTTTATTAAAAGAAATCAAATAAGGATAACCCACATTTCTTTTTAGATGTTTTTCGGTATAACATAATTTTATATTATTCCCAAAAACAATATAAACTATTATACAAAGACAAGGTATAATAAAAAAATAAAATATAAAGAGGTATGTATAGATTGAAATCAAAAGAAGTGTTAAGATTATTGCAAATAAGCAGAGTAACATTAACAAGATATGTAAAGAGTGGTAGAGTAAGAGTTAAAAAATTACCAAAGTTGATAGGAAAAGAATATAGTAGAAAAAATGTTATATATGCAAGAGTGTCTACAAATAAGCAAAAAAATGACTTACAAAATCAAATAGATAATATAAGACAATTTATGAGTGCTAATGGAATAATAGGGTAATAAAAACAAATTATAAAGAATATACCTTATGTTAAGTAAATTTTATTTAGAAAAAAAGAAAAGAATTAAAGAAATTCGTTTTCTTCCTCAATTTCAGCAATTTTTGGATTTGATGAAAATGTAAATTCAAATCCTAAGTGTTCAATTACTTTTTTAAAATTTTGCCATTCTATGTCATTTAATTTAGAATAATCTATAAATAATCTATTGTGTGTTTTATCTGTTAGAAACTTAATTTTAACAGGTTTAAAATCTTTGTGTTCTAACATATAAGTTCTTATACAAATATCAATATAATATCTTAAATCATTTGCCTCTGATTCTGGTTTATCTATTTCGCATAATTCTATTTCTTTATTATCTATGATTATTTTTAAGTTCATTTTTTCTCCTTTATATCTCTTTGTTTCGATTGAAATTTTTTAGTAACTCATCTAAATAGTTTTTCATATTATCACTATAATAAACAATTATATTGTTATCATCATTTAATTTAAAATTGATGATTTCATCTTCTCCTATTGGAGAAATTAAAACTTCATTTTCTCTAAAATCTATATATTTAAAGGTATCTTTATTTATATAAAACTCTAAAAAAGAAAGTAATTCAATTACTTCCTCTTCATTTGAAATTAATTTAATATATTTCATTCCCCCCCTCCTATTTTCTTTGTTATAAAACTATAACTATCAAGTATATCATCTATACTTAAAAACTTATATTTTTCTAATATTTCTTTAAGTTTTGCATTTACTTTTTCTTCTAATTTACTATTTTGGTTGTCATAGTTATAAATACCATCATTTAACATATACTCATAATCTTCTTTTTCTATATCTAATTCATTAACATCAAATTCTAAATCTATACTTGCTGGTATTGATATATTAAGTTTCATTTCTAAATCCTTTGTGTTTTATTTGTTTTCGTAGTGATATTATATCTAAATAATATATATTTGTCAATAGATATAATAAAATAATAAGCAAAAAAATTAAAATAATAAGCAAAAAAATCAAGGAAAAGCAAAGCTTTTTCTTTTTATACAAATTAAGAATAAAACAGGAACCATATAAAATGATAAAAATACTAAAATATGGGTTTTTCTGTAATTTTAAGGTATTTAATCATATTAGGATTGGTATTAAATAACCAATCCAGAAATACAAAGGGCTTTGGCAGTTGGGTAGTTCACATCTCGAAACCTTTCCACTTAGAGATGTCCCCATTAAATTTACTATAAATAAACATCCAATAACTCATATCTTTTACATTCGACACATCCCATTGAGATATATCTTGATTAAACTCACTTGCATAAAAGATAAAATTCATATTTTCTACATTCGACACATCCCACTTAGAGATGTCTTTGTTGAATTTACTTTTATAAAACATATATCTCATATCTTTTACATTCGACACATCCCATTGAGATATATCTTGATTAAACTCACTCACAGAAAACATTTCACTCATATCTCTTACATTTGATACATCCCATTGAGATATATCTCCATTAAACTTACTACAAAAAAACATACCCCTCATATCAGTTATATTACTTGTATCAATGCAATTCAAGTTTGCTTTCCAATTTGGATTGTTAGGTGTCCCTTGAAGTTGATATATCTCTTTTTTGATAACTTTTATTAGTTCATTTTTACTTTTTGGTTGATATTTTATTTTATTCATAATTTTCCTTTGTGTTTTATTTGTTTTCGTAGTGATATTATATCTAAATAATATATATTTGTCAATAGATATAATAAAATAATAAGCAAAAAATCAAGGAAAAGCAGAGCTTTTTCTTTTTAATCCCCCTTTTTTAAAATATTTTATTTAAAACTCTTCTAATACCTTTATCATATTTTTTATAAAAATTATTTAATAAAGCCGTATTTTCTTCATTTAAGCAATTTCTTGATAGTTTAGGAAACTTATCGTTAGACTTTTCAAAATTTAATAAGTGTAACTTTTTGATACATTTATTAGTATTTAAAATATACTCCATCTCTTTAATAGCTTCTTTTAATAAATCAATATCTACAAATCTAAATTCATCTCCAAACGATATAGGTAATATAGCATTAGATATAGATAATTTATTTTTAAATAATGTATGTTGGGCTTTTGTAGATGATTTATAACTAATAACAAATGGTAATTCTATTGCATTGATATTTAAAAACAATTCTTTAACCCATTCTTTTTGAAGTTTTTTATCAACTTCCATTTTTGAGCCTTGAATATAAACTATACCATCTTTTTTTATTAAACTATTTCCCAAATCTCTTTCTTTTATTAAAGAGCATAAGCAATTTTTACAAATAAAATTTTCTTTACCAAAAAAAGGAAAATCATTAAAAGTATTTGGCATCATCTTTTTTATATTACCTTTAAGCCCTACTTTTTCTATACTACCACAAGCAGCACAAGGAAGTTTAGTATTATCTTCAATCTTTTCAATACCCTTTTTAATAAATTTACTAATATCACAATCTGCTAAAACACTAAAAGTAAATTTAGTTGCTGATGTATAATTAATATCTGTTAGAGCTGTGTAATTTTTATTAAAAGTTGTGTCCTGTAATTCTACAAAAGCTGTTGGAGGCATATAACAAGCTTCTTGCCCTACTTTATCCCAATAAGGTGCAATTCTTTTAAAAAAAGCAACTCTTTTTGTTTTTACATCAAAATCACTACAAGGTAAAGGTTTTGCAGCAGTAAATTCATCAAGCATAAAACTTTTATCTTTATCTATTTCAATAATATTTATATCCTCAATTTCTCCATATCCATAACTTCTTTTTTTTCCAATAAATTTTACTTCATTAAGTAATTGAGATATTTGTTTCTTATCTCCCCTTATATAAAAATAAATACTTTTTGTTAAAAATGATTCAAGTCCAAATTTATATGCTTTAAACTCTCCTCTACTGCTATCTATTTTGTAATGATTTGTATATTTTCCAAACTCTTTACTATCTATTTTTTTAATTATAGATATATTTTGGACTAATAATTGTTCTTCTTTTGGAATATACCAAATTGAGCCTGAAACAACTCCATTTTTTACTTCTAAAATAGAAGATATTCTATCTAAATAATCTTCTGTATTTACAAATTCATTTTTACCTATTTTATTTTCTCTTCTTAGTTTATTAAAATAAACATTAAGCAATAAACTATCTATTGTCATATATCTATCTACAATATATGGAGTTTTCATTTTAAATACTATTTTTAAATTTTTCATCTGTTCTCCTTAAAAATCATCTACAAAAATTTGTTTTTCTATTAGTTCTCCCCACCCTAATCCATTTGAATAACTTACAAAACGAGGAAGTTTGTAATTAGATGCAAATTTTAAGAAAATAGCTTGTCTTTTTTTCTCATCATCTTTTACCTCAACTAATCTTATTCTTTTATCTTGTAAAATTAAATTAAGGTCATCTATCTTTATAGAAGTATTAAAATAATGTTTTAATTTATGATTTATATCTTTTATAAATTTACTTGTTAAATATTTTCTTAAATCTTCTAAATTATTATTTTGATTTATTGCATAAATAATTTTATATTCAACAGGATTTATGCTTAAAATGATAGGTGTTCTTGTTTCATATACATATAATCCCTTTTGTGGAATGATATAATCTTCTGGAAGTATTTCTGTTTTAATAACTTTTGCTTGTTTAAATAACTCTATATTTTGTAATTTTTCTTTTATATGAGTTAGTAGTTCTAAATTATTTGTGTAGTTTATTATTTCAAAACTATTATTTAAAGGTTTTGAATACAATACCTCTGGAGGTGTATGCTTGTGCCATAAAACCAAATCTATGTATTTATCATCTGTAATAGAACCTATAATCTTTCTTATATCAATAGGTCGTAAATTTTTTATATTTTTATCAGTATAAACTTTTAATTTCATATATTCTCCTTTTTTTTATAAAAATAATTAGTTATTCAATAATTCATATATTATGTAGTTTTTTTATTCATTTTTACACGAAAATCCACTCTTCTATTTCAACAATTCATATATTCTATAATGGTAAATTGCCATTTATACTACTTCCTGGAATGTAGCTTTAGCATTTCATATTTTTTATATATAAAAGCCTGCTATATTCTTTTGCTTGTTTAGTGTTTCAACAATCCATATGTTATATACAAACCTCTTGTTTTTTTGCATTTGAAAGTGTTTTATAAATATTTAAACAATCCATATGTTATATATAAACCATATGAAACAAATTGAAAATAAATACAACCAATTCTTTTAACAATCCATATGTTATATATAAACAAAAGGGAGAGAAATAAAAGATATAAGCTCAAAAATCTTTTAACAATCCATATGTTATATATAAACATTCTTATCTACTTTATTTTTTGATTTTTTATTTGTCTTTTAACAATCCATATGTTATATATAAACTTTTGTAAAAAATACATTAGAGTTTCAAAAAGTCTACTTTTAACAATCCATATGTTATATATAAACTTTAATGTTATTTTAAAAATATAATAATTATTATGCCTCTTTTAACAATCCATATGTTATATATAAACTTGATAATAAAGGGCTTTTATACTCAACTACTGGTGCCTTTTAACAATCCATATGTTATATATAAACTAAATTACCTTTTCCTAATGTCCTTAAACATATAAACTTTTAACAATCCATATGTTATATATAAACTTCCATAAGTAGGCAACAAAATTTACCCATTTACCTTATTTATGAACTTTTTCCAATTAACAACAAATTTTCAAAACACCTTATTTTTTAACTTCTTTCAAATCAGTTGGAAATCTATAAATAAAATTAAGCTAAAAGTTGAGCTATTTCAATATTTTTAGCATCTATATTTTCTAACCACTCATTAAAAGTTTTCAATGCTTTTTCCTCTTCTTCAAATAAATTCACTTCATCTTCTCTTACAAAAAGGTTTCTCTCATTTGGATTTGAGATAATAGTTGAGCCACTATCAAATTCAAAATTATGCTCCATAATTCCAAACCCAAGATTTTTTGTGCTTCCAATTTGTTCTTTTGTAATTTCTAATAAAGCTTTTATTAAAAGTCCATATTCTATATCTGTTAGTTCCATTTTTTTGTGGATATTTCCTACAAATTCAGTATTTGGTATCACATACTCTTTTTGTAGATAAGCTTTTATAGTTTGTTTTTTTACTTTCTCATCATCATTTTCTCTTGCTTTTTTTCTTGCTGCATTATTTTTAAATGAAAAACTTTCCCATTCTTCTATATCTTCTTTACTCATTAATCTTCCAAATTTAGTTTTTTCTAACATATCATCTACTGTTATAAATGACATTGTTTGTAATAATTTAGAAAATGTAAATACTTTGTCATTTTTTTCTATTGTAGTTATTAAAGGATTCGTAGGCACTAAATTTGTTACTATCAATTTACCCTCTACTGCTAAAGAAATTCCAAATAAACTTGCAACAGGATTTAACTCTCTTATTTTGTTTTCAATTTGAATATCCTTTGCTTGGTAATTGTTTCCACCACCTGCAAACATTAAATGAAAATTACTTCTATCTATTTTGAAACCTTTTTCTAATGCTTTTTCAAAAATAATTTTTGATGAAACTCTTCTTAAAAGCCCTCTAAAACCATTTGCTGTAATAATAGGAACTTCAACAGGCATATTCTCATACAACATTGTTAATTTTTTTGTAGTAATAGTGTCAATATTGTTTCTTTTTTCTCCTCCCTCAATTTGACATAAAGGGGTTACATTTTTCATTGAAATACTAATCATTTTTTCTCCTTATTTTTTGATGTTAATTTTAACAATTCATATGTTATTTGTTTTTACAACAACTAAAATTATAACTTTTAACAATCCATATGTTGTATATCTTCAGGGAAAGAAGATAAAGATGTGAATTTACAATTTTTCTTTTAACAATCCATATGTTGTATTATATCTTCACAAAATTTTTTAGCGAATGGCAATCTATAGCTCCGTCCTTTTAACAATCCATATGTTATATATAAACAAAAATGGAAATGAGTATAAATTAAAATGTATGACGAAATTTAAACAATCCATATGTTGTATATCTTCTTGGTAATTATTATTATAATAATGGAATTTATTACTTTAAACAATTCATATATTATATATAAACAAAATAATGTAATTTTTAACTGCAACCATTCTGGTAATTTAAACAATCCATATGTTATATATCTTCCAATTGAAGCATACTCATCAATCATTACGACAATCTTTTAACAATCCATATGTTATATATCTTCATTAGAAAAAAATAATAAAGGTGCTTATGTGCTGTTCTTTTAACAATCCATATGTTATATATCTTCAATAAGCCATCTTCTACCTTGTCTTATCCATAATAATGGACTTTTTCCAATTAACAACAAATTTTCAAAACACTTTATTCTCCAATTTTCTTTAAATTAGTTGGAAAAACATATTTAAAATGATATAATATTTCTAATAAAAAAGCAAATTATAAAATAATAACAATTAAAATTATAAAGGAATAAAAAAAATGAAAAAAACAATTACATTAAAACCTCATCAAAAAAACTTAATTAAACTTACATTAAACAAAAACAAAAATAATATAAATAATTTTTTTGCAGAACTACCAACAGGAAGTGGTAAATCAATTATACTTACTTATCTTGCTTTATTATATGCAAAAGCACAAGGTAAAAAAGTAATTATTGCTACTTCAACCACACAACTTGCACTTGAATTATTAAATGTTTTTAATAAATTTTCTTTTAAAAATAATAAATATAGTGATTATTTAGATACTAAAGATATAAAACTTAAAAACAAAATAGATATAGATATGGTAATTGGAAAAGAAAATTATGTAGATATAGCCAATTTAGATGTTTCTATATTTAATAATTTAGTTAATAATCCTATTGAAATATATGAAAAAATTATAACTTTGTCAAAAAAAGGAAAAAACCATTTGTTAATAATTGATTTATTTTTAGATGAATTAAATATAGAAGAAGAAGCAAAATATCTTTTAAAAAAGCTTTTATCTACAAAAGAAAAAAAAGAATATATTAAAGATTTTGATGAGGTTGATATAAGTATTACTAATCAAGCATATTTACTAATTAAGGCTTTTTATGATAAAAATTTCAATATAAATGATTATATCATACTTATTGATGAGGTTCATTTAATAAGTGATACAGCTGAAAACTTATTACAATCTAATTTTTCATTGTTTAGATTTCATTATTTACTTGAAAATCTTTTAAATAAAATAGAAACGGCTGAAAAATTTTCAGGACAAGTGCAATTTAAAAAAAATCTTCAAAAAATTAAAGAGCAAAAAGACATCCTGTATAAAAAATATCAAATGCCAAAAAAAGCTGGGCTTACTTTTACAAATACAGAAGAGAGTATAAAAATAGTAAAAGAAATAAAAGCAAGATTATTAAAAAAAGAGTTACTAAACATCTTCAATAAGATAGATAAACTTAAAACTAAGCAATTATCAATGAATCTTATTAAAGCAGTAGAATTATTTGAAAATGAATATAAAGAGCTTAAAGAATTTAGTAATGCAAATGAAAAAGAAATTAGTATATATTTTTCTCCATCACAAGGTTATGTAAGTTTAAGTGTTTTAAAAACAAATTATTTATTCAAATTAAAAGATTTATGGGATAAAACTGATTTCCTAACAGGAGTTAGTGCTACTCTTTATATAGATAATGATATAGATTTTATAAAAACAAGACTTGGATTAAATTTAATAGAAAAAAATAATACAGCATTTTATAAAATGCCGCCTGTATTTAAAAAAAATCAAATAAATGTATCTTATATAGATAAACAATTTCCAAAACCTGACACAAAAGAAGATGAAGTATCAAAAATTTGGATAGAGGCAATAGGTAATGAAATAATTGAAAGTTTTAATAATAAAAATTCATTAGTTTTAATGGGAGGATTTTTAGAAGTTGAAAGTTTATATGAATATTTAAACTCTAAACTACCTGAAACAAATATATTAAAAGCCCAAAGAAAAAAATCTGTTTATACAATAATAAAAGAATTTAAAGAAAAAGGTGGTATTTTAATAGGAACAAGAAACTATGGAACAGGAGTAGATTTAAAAGAAAAATTATTAGAAAATTTATATATCACTAAATTACCTTACCCTATTATTGTTAATAAAAAATGGATGGAATTAAAAAAAGTAGATAAGATGAGAGGCACAAATTATAGTTATTTTATGAGTGAAAAAGAGATGTTATTAAATTTAAAACAATGGATAGGAAGACTTATTAGAACAGAAGAAGATAAAGGTAATTTATATATATTAGATAGCAGGATACACACAAACTATAGATTAGATAAAATCAATAAACTAATAAAAAGTATTTTTAGATGAAAATAAAATATAGAAATTTTTATTTTTTTTGTATAAATGCTGCTTGCGATTTTCTATTTTTCTTATCCACATACCCACAATTAGAACAAGTCTGTGAAGTATAAGCAGGATTTACTAAACCACCTTTGGTATTTGTTTTTGAAAAGGGAGAAAAGTCAATAATCTTCTCCCAAGTAGTTTTAAAATCAACCATTTAAAACCTTTTTTTGTGTATTTTAAAAAAATATTTAAAAAAAATGTAGTAGAATTTTGATATAATCCACGAAAAAAGGATAATAATGCAAATAGGAAGTTTATTTGCTGGTATTGGTGGTATTGAGATAGGATT
>Ga0256837_1001923_pt1 | contig 13563 bp, 12 predicted proteins | sample 4562384metaG_FD_185976 | JGI IMG/M metagenome (GOLD analysis project Ga0256837, IMG submission 185976) | Hydrothermal vent microbial communities from Guaymas Basin, Mexico - 4561-384 | ecosystem: Environmental > Aquatic > Marine > Hydrothermal vents | place: Mexico: Guaymas Basin | collected... | reverse complement strand
AGGAGATTATATGTGTCAAGATTGTGGTTGTAGTATAACAGATACTCATGAGCATCATCACCATGATGATGAAAAATTAGTAGGGATTCACTCAAATCCTCAGTTAAATGATAAAAAAACAGTTGATGTTATAAAAAAGATCTTAGATAAAAACGATCATGAAGCATCACATAATAGAGAACATTTTAATAAAAATAATATCTTAGCGATTAACCTTATGAGTAGCCCTGGTAGTGGTAAAACTACACTTTTAGAGTATCTTGCTGATGTAGCTGATTTTAAATTTGGTGTTGTTGAGGGTGATTTAGAAACAAGCAGAGATGCTGATAGATTAAAAGCTAAAGATATACAAGCTTACCAGATTCAAACAGGTTCAGCTTGTCACCTTGATGCTTTTATGGTTCACAAAGCACTTCACCATATAGATATGGAAAAGATTGATGTATGTTTTATAGAGAATGTTGGAAACCTTGTTTGTCCAGCATCTTACGATGTTGGAGCTCACCTAAATATAGTTTTAGTATCTGTACCAGAGGGTGAAGATAAGATAGCAAAATACCCTGTTATGTTCCGTCAAGCAGATCTAATCCTTTTCACAAAAACTGATCTTTTACCATACTTCAATTACGATATTGAAAAAGAGAAAGAGACTGCTAGAAAACTAAAACCAAATGTTGATATCCTTGAAGTAAATATAAACGATATAGATAGTGTAAAAAATGTTGTATCGTGGATAGAGTTCAAAAGAAAAATGAGAAGCTAGTATGTGTTTATCGATTCCAAGTAAAGTAGTAGAGATAGATACTCAAAGAAATGTAGCTATCGTTGATACAATGGGTGTTAAAAGGGAAGCTGGTTTAGAGCTTATGGAAGATGGCGATGTAAAGATAGGTGATTATGTACTTCTTCACATAGGTTTTATTATGAACAAGATAGATGAGGAGGATGCCCTAGCCTCATTGGAGACCTACAAAGAGATTCTAGCACTTATGGATGAAGAGGATAGGAAACAGGCGATTATAGATGATGATAACTGCCCAAATAGAGATATAACTGATGGATAAACTAAAACTAAAAGATCTATATGATGGTTTTAGAGACCCTGAAGTAATAAAAGGTTTTGCTAAACTTATAGAACAAGAGGCTAAAAAGTTAGAAAAACCTATAAATATTATGGAGGTTTGTGGTGGACATACTCACTCCATAATGAAATTTGGATTACCTCAACTTTTACCTCAAAATATAAACTTTATCCATGGTCCAGGTTGCCCTGTATGTATAATGCCAAAAGAGCGAATCGACCACGCTTATATCTTAGCTATGTTAGATGATACCATTTTAGTAACTTTAGGTGATATGATAAAAGTTCCAGGGAGTATGGGTAGCTTACAAGATGCTCGTGCTAAAGGTGGCGATGTTAGATTTGTTTACTCACCACTAGATACACTAAAAATAGCAGAGGAGAATCCTGATAAGAAAATAATCTTTTTTGCTATCGGCTTTGAAACCACTACACCTATGACAACATCACTTATAGATATAGTTTTAAAAAGAGGTATTAAAAATATTTTCTTCCATATAAACCATGTTACTGTACCTGAAGTTATGGTTGAACTTATAGATAGTCGTGATGAGCATATAGATAGTTACAACAACACCATAGATGCTTTTTTAGGACCATCTCATGTAAGTGTTATAACAGGAAGTAAAATATATGAGCAGTTCCCAACAAAATATAAAAGACCAGTAGTTGTAGCTGGTTTTGAGCCTGTTGATGTTATGGAAGCTATCTTGATGATAGTTAAACAGTTCAATGAGAATCGTTGTGAATTAGAGATAGAGTATAAAAGAAGTGTAAGTTATGATGGAAATCTAAAAGCTCAGGCATTGATAGAAAAATATTTTGAAAAAACATCTCTATTTAAGTGGAGAGGTTTAGGAAATGTAAAAGATAGTGGCTACAAACTTAGAACCAAATTTGCCAACATAGATGCTCAAGAGATATACAAAGATATACTACCAAAAGATGAGATAGAGGATCACAAACTATGTATTTGTGGTGATATTCTAAGGGGTATGGCTAAACCTGATGAGTGTACAATCTTTGGAACTGCTTGTAAACCACAAACACCACTAGGCTCGTGTATGGTAAGTAGTGAGGGGGCTTGTGCCGCTTATTATAAATATGGGAATTTACTAAAATGAACAAACAGATAACCCTAGCCATGGGAAATGGTGGTCAAGAGAATAATGAACTTATAACAAACATCTTTTACAAATATTTTAAAAATGATATTTTAGAAAAAAGTGAAGATGCTGCTATTTTTAAAATCGATAAAAATATAGCTATGAGTACAGATAGTTTTACAGTATCACCACTATTTTTTGCTGGTGCTGATATAGGTAAACTTGCTATTTGTGGTACTTGTAATGACTTAGCTATGATGGGAGCAAAACCAAAATATCTAACTTGTAGTGTTATTATCGAAGAGGGTTTTCCAACTAGAGATCTTGAAAAGATAGTAAAAAGTATGAAAAAAGAGTTAGATATCAATGGTGCTGTTGTTGTTAGTGGTGATACAAAAGTTATGCCAAAAGGTAGTATCGATAAGATAGTTATCAATACAACTGGTATAGGTGAGATAGAACAAGATGGGATTAGTTCTAACAACATCACTAAAGATGATGTAATCATAATCTCTCGTGATATTGGCTCTCATGGTGCTACAATCTTTGCTTCAAGAGAGGGGATAGAGCTAGATAGTGAGTTAAAAAGTGATTGTGCTTCACTAACATATCAAGTTCAAGCACTTATAAAATCTGGGATTAAAATAACAGCTATGAGAGATGCCACTAGAGGTGGTGTTAGTGCTGTTTTAAATGAATGGTCTAAACAATCATCGATCTGTGTAGAGGTTAGTGAAGATTCTATCCCTGTATCTCAAGAGGTTTATGGAATCTGTGAGATACTTGGGTTTGAAGCTCTAAATCTAGCTAATGAGGGGACTTTTTTACTTGCTGTAAAAAAAGAGGATGAGCAAAAAGCTTTAGAGATTTTAAAAGGTTTTGAAAACTCACAAAATGCTACAAAAATAGCAGATGTTACAGATCAGTATGTAGGAAAAGTTATACTAAAGAGTGCTTATGGAACAAAAAGATTTTTAGATATCCCAACAGGGGAACTTTTACCTAGAATCTGTTAAGTCACTTATGAAAATAACTCTTTTAATAACCACATTTAATTCAACTTCTCAACTAGCATATAGCTATCTAAAAGGTTTAAAACATCATTTAGATATTGTGTATGCTATCAATAATCAAGAGATGATTAAAGAGGTTGAATCTTTTAATCCTGATATTATCATCTCCCCTTTTTTAAAAAAATTTGTACCTGATGAGATATATACAAAATACCCCACATTTATTTTACATCCTGGAATCATAGGTGATAAAGGGGCTTATTCGATAGATAATGCTATAAAAGATTCTAAAGATAGTTGGGGTGTTGTATATCTAAGGGCAAATGGTGAGTTTGATTCTGGAAAGATATATACCCAACAAACATTTAAGATGAGAGATAGTTACAAAGCTTCTATTTATAGAAATGAGGTAAATTTAGCATCATTAGATGCTTTAAAAGAGCTTTTAAACAACATCTCTGATTCATCATTTAAACCAACCCCTCAATTAGATACAAAACCACATAAACAACTGACACAAGTAGATAGAGCGATAGATTGGAATCTAGATTCCACAAAAGAGATCATAAAAAAGATATATATGAGTGATTCACATCCTGGTGTTTTGGATCAGTTTCTTGGTACTAACTGCTACCTTTATGGTGCTTGGTTTGAGGATAGGTTAAAGTCTGATAAACCTAAAGAGATTTTAGCCAAAAGAGATGGTGCTATCTGTGTAAGTACCATAGATGGAGCTATCTGGATAACACATCTAAAAGAGGTTGGTAAATTTAAACTACCAGCTACCTTTGTGTTAAAAGATAGATTAAAGGGTGTAAAAGAGCAAAGGTTACCACTAATATTTGATAGAAGTTATAAAACATTTTATGAGATTAGTTGTGATATAAAAGATGAGATAGCTTATCTACACTTTAATTTTCACAATGGTGCTTTTAGTAGTGACAAATGTATAAAACTAAAATATGCTTTTGAGTATCTAAAAGAGCAAGCCAAAGTTGTAGTTCTTATGGGTGGAGATGATTTTTTTAGTAATGGGATTCACTTAAATATCTTAGAAGATAGTAAAAAAAATGGTGAAGATGGTTGGAGCAACATAAATGCTATGAACGATTTAGTATCATCTATACTATATGCTGAGGAGACAATTACAGTAGCTTCATTATCTAAAAATAGTGGAGCTGGTGGAGTTTTTTTAGCTTTAGCTTGTGATTATGTTGTGGCTAATGAGATAACTGTTTTAAACCCACACTATAAAACTCTTGGGTTGAGTGGAAGCGAATACCATAGCTATACACTACCAAAAAGGGTTGGTGAAAAAACAGCTAAAAAACTTTTAGATGAGTGTTTACCTATCTGTGCTGATGAAGCTCATAGAATCGGTATGGTTGATAAGCTATTTAAAAACAAAGATTATCTAAACTCTTTGGGGGAGTTTTGTTTATCATTGATTCAAGATGAAGAGATATACGATCAATTTTTATGGGATAAAGAGGATAGTATAGAGTTAAATAAAACAAAATTTGAAGAGTGTAAAAACAAAGAACTCTCAACAATGTATCCTGAATTTTGGGATGAAGATAGTATCTTTCATCAACTCAGGTATCAGTTTGTTTATAAAATTTGCCCAACTAAAACCCCAGATAGATTAAAATATAGTATAATAAATGAATGATTATTCATCACAGGAGTTGTTATGCACGAATATAGTGTAGTACAAGCGTTACTTGAGCAGATTGAAGATATTGCCGTAGAGAATGAAGCAACAAAAGTTACAAAAATCACTACAAAGATAGGTGTTATGAGTGGAATTGAACCACATCTACTAGAGATAGCATTTAACACATTTAAAGAGAAAACTGTATGTGATGGAGCAGAGTTTATAATGAATATACAACCTATAACCATAAGGTGTAAAGGGTGTTCAAAAGAGAGTGAGCTAGAGCAAGTTCACTACTGCTGTCCAAAATGTGAGAGTGTTGATATTGAGGTGATAGATGGTGAAGATATGTATTTAATGAATTTAGAGATGGAGTAGAGATGCAAGAGTATTGGGAAAGTTATATAAAACCTGTTGATGGTCATAAAGCGATAGTTTCATTTAATGCTGGTGTTAGTGATTTTGTTCCAGATGAGCAACATATCTATGTTGGGTTTGTAAAAGTAAAACTTAACAAACCAAACAGTGAGGGGTTAGTCTCTAAAGATGAAGAGGATGATGTAAAATTTATCGAAGATAGAATTGAGATGGAATCGTTGAGATGGAGAAGTGGTAAATATATAGGTCGCATCATCTCAAATGGTGAAGTGAATTTTATCTACTACTTAAAATTAGATTTTGAGTGGAGCAATACTGTTTTTAGTGCTATGGGTGAGTTTAAAGATTACAAATATGAATATGGTTCTAGGTTAGATATGGAGTGGGAAGTTTATAAAAAACTACTTTTTCCAACTATAAAAGAGTGGCAAATTATAGCAAATCATCACTCCTGTGATTCCCTAAAAGAGCAAGGGGACGCACTCATAACACCAAGAGCTATCGAACATAAAAGCTACTTCAAAAATCTTAAAGATAGAGAAAACTTTATAACACTAATAACTAAAGAGGGTTTTAAAGAGCAAACACAAACAGAGGTAGATTTTAGAGATGAAACTATGTATGGTGTTATATATTACAGAATCGATAATGCTGAGTATTATAATATAGATGAGATAACTATAAAACTTATAGATTTAAGTATAGAGTGTAATGGTAACTATGATGGTTGGGAGAGTAGTTTAGTAAAATAGAGACTCTTAAAGAGTCTCTATAATCTTTTTAGCAAGAGATAAAGCTTTAGAGCGGTGAGATAATTTTTTCTTAATCTCATCATCCAACTCCCCTAAAGTTTTATCATACCCCTCAGGGATAAACATAGGGTCATACCCAAACCCACCATCTCCACTAGCCTCACTTAAAGCTGTTCCATACATCCAACCATGAACACTATACTCAGAATCTTTCGTAACTATCGCTATCGCTGCTGTGTAGTGTGCTTTTGATGTTTCATTACCTGTTGCTTTTATAGCGTCCATAAGTTTGTAAAGATTATCTTTATCGGTAGCATCTTCTCCCGCATATCTAGCACTATAAATCCCTGGTTTTCCATCAAGTATATCTACACTTATACCACTATCATCAGCTATAACCATAACATCTTCATCGTTAAGTGCTTTAAAAACTGCTCTAGCTTTTATAAGAGCATTTTCCTTAAATGTATCGCCATCTTCCACTATCTCAAACTCATCTATAAGGTCACCATAAGGGATAACTTCATAATCCTCACAAAGAGCTTTTATCTCTCTCACTTTCCCTTTGTTTCCTGTTGCTAAAACTAATTTCAAAATTTATCCTTACTTTTAAAAGTTTTCAATATAATTGCGAAATTATACTATATATAAAGGCTTTATATGTTCAAAAAAGTTCTTCCCCTCTCCTCCATTCTTTTTTTAAGATTCTTAGGATTATTTTTAGTTTTACCAACTCTATCTATCTACGCACTTGAACTTGATGGTGCTACACCTTTTTTAGTTGGTGTTATTGTTGGTGGTTACGCTTTAACTCAAGCTATATTTCAAGTACCATTTGGTAGTTTAAGTGATAAGATTGGTAGAAAACCTACCATACTTTTTGGTTTAGTTATCTTTCTTATAGGTTCACTCATTTGTGCTTATGCTGACAATATCTACCTACTAATGTTAGGTCGTTTTATGCAAGGTGCTGGAGCTATTGGAAGTGTTGTAACTGCTATGATAGCTGACTTAGTTGAGGAAAAAACTCGTGGTCATGCTATGGCTATTATGGGTGGTTTTATCGCTATGAGTTTCGCTTTTGCTATGGCTCTTGGTCCTGTTATCGCTTCACATTATGGTATGAGTGTTATCTTTGTTATCACAGCTATCTTAGCAGTTATCTCGATTATAATCCTTTTTGCTAAAGTACCAACACCACCAAAAATCAAACATATTTATCATGAAAAAACAAAAACTTCAGATATTTTAAAAGATTCTAACCTTTTAGGTATGATTATCATCAATGCTATGCAAAAAGGTCTTATGACTGCTGCTTTTGTGATTATCCCTGTATTTTTAACAAAAGAGGAGTATGGCTTTAACTGGGCAACAAATGAGCTATGGATGGTTTATGTTCCAGCTATGGTGGCAGGTCTTGTAGCTATGGGTCCAGCAGCAGTTTTTGGTGAGAAGAAAAATATACCAAAACAGATATTTATGGTTTCTATCGTTCTTTTTATAGCTTCATTTGTACTTATGGGAACAACAACTTCAAGTGATGTTTTTGTGATGGCTGTTATCTTTTTCTTTGTAGCTTTTAATATGATGGAACCACTTGTTCAATCTATGATTAGTAAATTTGCTAAAGTACACCAAAAGGGTGCTGCTCTTGGTATAGCTAACTCAGTAGCTTACTTCTCTACTTTCTTAGGTGGTACATTCGCTGGTCTTTACCTTGATGCTTCATCTCGTGAAACTTTAGGTTTAACTATCGGTGCTATTGGTGTTGTGTGGCTTATATGGACAGCTCTAAAGATGAAAAATCCATTAAGATATTCACACCTAGTTATCCCTGAAAGTGATGTAGATTTTGATAAACTAAAAGCTTTAGAGCATGAGCATATAGCTGAGTGGTTTATAAATGAAACTGAAAAAGTTGTAGTTTTAAAATATGCCAGTGAAAAACTAGAAGAGGATAGCTTAAAAGCTAAAATAATTAAAGTAAACTAACCTTAAGATTTTACTTTTTTTAGATATAATACAGATGTAAAACAAGTCTATCCCTTTTGTAAGATTAACTACCTTACTTTAAAAAAGGATTGTAAGCCCTAATACTTTTCTGAAGTATTAGGGCTTTTTTTTTGTCTATATTTTAGATAATTGTGGGTATGTTGTGTTGGGTAGGGGATCCTTTTTAAGGAATAGACTTGTTTATCAAAATTTTACTTTTATTATTAATAATTGGTTATTTAACTAAATTATTATAATAGATAAATATATAGGGGATTAGTTACCCCCTATATAATTTAAAATAGTATTAAGTAGTTACTATTTTTGTGGAGTTACATACATATTGTAGTAACGACCCTCAAATTTTGGTGCTTTATCCATAACACCTATATCTTCAACCATTGGCCAAACACGAAGTAAAACCTCTTTACCAGCTTCTGGATGAGCCATCTCACGACCTCTTAAGAATACACGGAATTTTACATGAAAACCTTTTTCTAAAAATTCTCTAGCATGTTTCACTTTGTAGTTCATATCGTTTTCAGCAATTTTAACAGAAAGTTTAATCTCTTTTACAACAATCTTAACTTGATTCTTGCGTTGCTCTTTAAGTTTTTTCTCTTCTTGATACCTAAACTTACCGTAATCCATAATCTTCGCAACAGGCGGTTTAGCATCTGGAGCTATAAGAACTAAATCTTGACCTAGTTCATTAGCTTTTTCCATAGCCTCATCAAAAGAAACAATCCCTAAAGACTCTCCCCCATCCACATTACATCTTAACTCTGTTGCACGAATATCATCGTTCATTATTACACGGTTTTTCTTACTACTCAAAAATTTACCTCATTTACTTTATTTTGTATAAGAGACAGGAAATCCTCTTCACTAAGGTTATACTGCTCTCTTGTTCTTCTATCTCTAATAGCTACTGTTTTATTAGCGATCTCTTCATCACCAATCACAACTATCATAGGAACACGAGTTTTCTCAGCAGTTCTGATTCTTTTGTTTAAAGAATCATTTTTACCATAGATTTCACTATCTGCATTAATATCGATAAGTTTATCTGATAAAACCTTAGCATATTCTTTATGTGTCTCAGCTACTGGAACAATTGCTACTTGTGTAGGAGCAATAAACATCGGGAACTCACCAGCATAGTGTTCAGTTAAGATTCCTATAAATCTCTCAAATGAGCCTAAGATAGCACGGTGAATCATTACTGGTTGGATTTTATCGTTACCCTCACCATTATATTCTAACTCAAATCTTTGTGGAAGATTAAAATCTAACTGAATTGTTCCACATTGCCACTCACGACCGATAGCATCTGTAATCTTGATGTCGATTTTTGGACCATAAAAAGCTCCACCACCCTCATCTATCTCATAAGCAAGGTGATTTTTATCCATAGCATTTTTAAGTGCTTGAGTTGAAATATCCCAAACTTTATCATCACCAACAGCTTTTTCAGGCTTAGTTGAGATCATCATCTTATAATCAAACTCAAAAGTTGACATAATTTTATCTACAAAATCAACAACCTCTATGATTTGTTCCTCAATTTGATCTGCTGTACAAAATATATGAGCATCATCTTGAGTAAACTCACGAACTCTAAAAAGACCATGTAGGGCACCTGTCATCTCGTGACGGTGAACAACACCATATTCAAAATATTTAATTGGTAAGTCACGGTAAGAGTGTAACTCATCTTCATAAACTTTAATGTGACCAACACAGTTCATAGGTTTTACACCAAACTCTAACTCATCTATGTTTGTAAAATACATATTTTCACCATAGTTTTGGTAGTGACCAGATGTTTTCCAAAGGTCTGAACGAAGCATCTCAGGACCACGAACAGGCTCATAACCTCTTTTACGGTGAGCTTTGAAAAGTAAAGATTCTAATCTTGCTCTTAGGCGACCACCAGCTGGTAACCAGATAGGAAAACCTGCTCCAACCTCTTCACGGAAAGTAAAAAGTTTCATCTCATTACCAAGTTTTCTATGGTCTCTTTTTTCAGCTTCTCTTAACATATCCATATGTGCTTTTAAAGATTCTTTATCTGCGAAAGCTATACCATATATACGAGTTAACATCTCATTTTTAGAATCACCACCAAGGTAAGCACCAGCGATTTTAAGTAGTTTAAAATATCTAATCATACCGATAGATGGAAGATGTGGACCACGACAAAGATCTTCAAATTCACCTTGCTTATAGATAGAAACATTCTCATCAGGAATCTTCTCTAAAACAGCAAGTTTTAGATGATCATCTTTAAACTTTTCTAATGCTTCTGCTTTAGTGATAGAGTATTTTTCTATCTGATACTTTTTCTTAGCAAATGAAAGCATCTGTTTTTCAATCTTTTTAAGGTCACCCTCACCAATCTCAGATTCTGTTTTAAAATCGTAGTAAAAACCCTCTTTTACAGTTGGTCCTACATAAAATTTAGCATCTGGATATAAAGACTTAATAGCCTGAGCCATTAAGTGAGCTGTTGAGTGACGAAGAACCTCTAAAGATTCTTCTGAGTTATCAAGATGAATCTGTTCACCCTCAAAACCTAACTCTTCAGCAGTTTGTAAATCTATAATTTTGTCATTATGTTTGATAGCTATTGCGTTCAATTTTAGTTTTCCTTTTTATAATTCAGTTTTTAAAACCGCTCCATTAGAAGCGTTTGATACTAGAAGTTGGTATCTTTTTAACCATTTAGATTTTACTTCATTTTTGTACGGTTTCCAGTTTGCTTTACGCTCTGCTAAAACATTTTCACTAACATTTAACTGTAATAGATGAGCATCAGTATCTAACTCTATCTCATCACCATCCTCTATAAGTGCGATAAGTCCACCCTCAGCAGCCTCAGGAGAAACATGACCGATAGAAGCACCTTTAGTAGCACCTGAGAAACGACCATCAGTTATAAGAGCCACAGATTCACCAAGACCCATACCTTGAATAAGTGCCGTAGGAGCAAGCATCTCTTGCATACCTGGACCACCTTTTGGACCCTCATAACGAATCACTACAACATCACCAGCCTTAACTTTATGACCCATAATTCCAGCGATAGCTTCAGGTTGAGAGTTAAAACAGATAGCTGTTCCTTTGAATTGTCTCATATTTGGAGCGATTCCAGCAGTTTTAACAACAGCACCCTCTAAAGCTAAGTTACCAAAAAGGATAGATAAACCACCAACTTGAGAGTAAGCATTTTCATTTGTGTGGATAATAGAAGTATCTTTGATATTAGCATCTTTGATTCTCTCACCAATCGTCTCACCAGTTACAGTTAAAGCATCAAGATTTAAAAGACCACCACGACGGCTAACCTCTTTCATAACAGCATTAACTCCACCAGCTTTATCAATATCTGCCATGTGAACAGTTGTAAGTGATGGAGATATTTTAGCGATATGAGCTACTTTATCTGCTATCTCATTAATTTTTTCTATCGGGAAATCAACCTCTGCCTCTCTTGCTATCGCTAACATATGTAAAACAGTGTTTGAGCTTCCACCCATAGCCATATCTACAACAAACGCATTATGAACAGCTTTTTCATTTAAAACATTTCTAATATTGTATTTAGAATCGTCAGCTTTAGCCATCTCTACAACTCTTTTAGCTGCTTTTTTAACCATCTCTATTCTCTCAGGAGTCATAGCTAAAACAGTTCCATTACCTGGAAGTGCTATACCCATAGCTTCACAAAGAGTGTTCATAGAGTTTGCTGTAAACATACCTGAACATGAACCACCAGATGGACAAGCATTACACTCGATATCGTAAAGCTCATCTTCACTCATCTTACCGTCGTTGAATTGACCAACCGCTTCAAATGCTGTTGCTAAATCGATAGGTGTACCATCTTTTTTATGACCAGCAGCCATTGGACCACCTGAAACAAAAACAGTTGGAACATTGATTCTTAAAGCACCCATAATCATACCAGGAACAATCTTATCACAGTTAGGGATACAGATCATCGCATCAAGAGCATGAGCATTCATAACAGTTTCCATAGAATCTGCTATAAGCTCACGAGATGGTAAAGAGTAAAGCATCCCCTCATGACCCATAGCGATTCCATCATCAACACCAATAGTATTGAAAACAAATGGAACACCACCAGCTTCACGGATAGCCTCTTTTACAATCTCTCCATACTCATGTAGGAAAAAATGACCTGGGATAATATCAATATAGCTATTTGCTATACCGATAAATGGTTTATCAAAATCTTCATCTTTTAAACCTGTTGCTCTAAGCAAAGAACGGTGAGGTGCTTTGTCAAAACCTTTTTTAATAATATCACTTCTCATAAGAAAAACCTTTTATATAGTTTACATATTTAATTATAAGTGGGATTATATCATCTTTTTTTACAAATTTTGAAATTTCTTTTAAAACCCCTTTACAAACTAAAATTTATAAGCTATAATTCCGCCATCAATCAGCAAATAGCTCATTGAAAATTGCGGGAATAGCTCAGTGGTAGAGCACAACCTTGCCAAGGTTGGGGTCGCGAGTTCGAACCTCGTTTCCCGCTCCATTTTAAATTGTTAAACTGTGAAATCACTCACGATGCCCGGGTGGCGAAATTGGTAGACGCAGGGGACTTAAAATCCCCCGGTAGCAATACTGTGCCGGTTCGAGTCCGGCCCCGGGCACCATGATGAATTATGAAACTGGTGCCATCGCCAAGTGGTAAGGCCGCAGCCTGCAAAGCTGCTATCCCCAGTTCAAATCTGGGTGGCACCTCCAGTTTTAATAATTTCTTATCAAAACAAATGTGGATCTTTGGCAGAGTTGGTCGAATGCACCGGTCTTGAAAACCGGCGAGGGTCACACCTCCCAGAGTTCGAATCTCTGAGGGTCCACCACTTCTAAACCCCCTAAAACAAGCACTTTCAAAACATTAAGAAAAAATCAAAAAAACTTTAAGAAATATATGGTTCCCGAGTTGGTTCCCGACTTTTTTGGAATTAATAGGAATTCAAAACTAAATTTTATTACCTATAATTAATTCTTTATATCCTAACTCTTCTACATACTTTCTCATAAATTTTAAATATTGTTTACACATATATGGACTTATATAATGATTCTGAACCAAATCTTCTAAAATTGTCATGCTATGATACTCTTTATATAATTTATTTATTTTTTTATCCATTCTTCTTTTTCTTTCTCTAATTTTCTTTTTAGAACTCTTAAATCTCGTTTATTATCTTCTATTTTTGAGAATAAGAATATTAAATTAAATGGTTTGTTTTTCTAGAGACATTATAATCTATTAGTTCTGTTTTAACTATATATTTTATTAAACCAGATAGGTAGGAACCGTTTTTGCTTGTTATTGGAAAAAGGATAGATTATGCGTATAAACTCTTCTGATGTTGTGATGAGTTCACAACATAGTTTTTCTAAAACAGATATAGAGAATGAAACAAGCTTTGAATCGTTTATCCATTTAGATGAACCAGTTGAAGTTGAGGAAACTAAAAATATAGAAACAGTAGATAGATCTTATGCTCAAAATGATGATGAAAAAACACTTCAG
>Ga0256837_1001922_pt1 | contig 13572 bp, 17 predicted proteins | sample 4562384metaG_FD_185976 | JGI IMG/M metagenome (GOLD analysis project Ga0256837, IMG submission 185976) | Hydrothermal vent microbial communities from Guaymas Basin, Mexico - 4561-384 | ecosystem: Environmental > Aquatic > Marine > Hydrothermal vents | place: Mexico: Guaymas Basin | collected... | reverse complement strand
TAAATCAAAAAACGATAGAATACCTTAATACAATAGATATTAAATTAAGGAATTATTATGCCATTATTAGATTCATTTACAGTTGACCACACAATTATGCCAGCTCCTGCTGTTCGTCGTGCTAAGGGGATGAAAACTCCTTGTGGAGATGATATTACAGTTTTTGATTTGCGTTTTGTTAAACCAAATAAAGATATTTTATCATCAGAGGGAATCCATACTTTAGAACATCTTTTTGCTGGATTTATGAGAGAGAATCTTAATTCTAAAAAAGTTGAGATTATAGATATCTCTCCTATGGGTTGTAGAACAGGTTTTTATATGTCAGTTCTTGGAACTCCTAGTGAAAAAAAAGTGGCTAAGGCTTGGAAAAAATCAATGAAAGATATTTTAAAAGTCAAAAGAAAAAAAGATATTCCTGAACTGAATGTATATCAGTGTGGAACTTATAAAATGCACTCATTAAAAGATGCGAAAGCTATCGCTACAAATATTTTAAGTAAAAAAATAGGTATTATGGATAATGAATCTTTAAAATTAGATTTAAGTAAGGTTAGTCAATAAATTATGTTTATTTTACTTCCAATGGATTCTGATAATACAGAGGAATCTAAACTTACAAAACTTGAAGATGTAAAAATTTGGACACAACTACAAATAGAGGAGGGGAGAGTAGTTAATACTCTTATCTCCTCTGAAAAAGATGGATTTGAGAACTTTAGCGAGTGTGTGGTTGTTGTAAATGACAATGAATATGTTTGGCCTTTTATGGAACTATCTATGATGGTTTTAGTAGCACATACTCAAAGATATATAGAAGATATTGTTGAAGCCTATATATTTAAAGAGCTTCATGATTTAGCTTACTAATGGCAAATTTAGATCAATTTTTACAACTTTTTAATCCACTTCCAGGTAATCATTACCTACAAGTGACTACAACTCCAGATGAAACTACTCATGCTCTTAGTAAAATTTTAACTGAAGTTGATGGTGAGTTAGGCTTAGTAGTTTATGATGAAGATGATGTTAATTATCAAGAAGAGTTTCCAGATGTAAAATTGCAATATATAAAAGATTTTAAACAACCTTTTCGTGCAATTCCTAGAAATCATGATATTGTAGTTTTTAAAGATTTTTTTCATCTTCATAAAAATCCAAAAATGGTACTTAAAATTGCATATACAACTTTAGCAAATACAGCTAATATAATTATTATGCAAAAAAAAGGCACTATGGATATAGAAGCTATAAAAAATTTATTAGAAGAGTTTGAATTTCGTGCTTCAAACGAGATAGATGTATTAGCAGAGTATGATTTGGTAATAGCAAAGAAAATGCATATGTGGGGCAATGGACTTTAATGTTTAACGATGAATTACATGAGATGATTTTAAGTGAAGATGGCTCTTATACAGCTTATTCAAAAGAGTATGATGAGCATTATCACTCCACTAAAGATGGTGCATTATTTGAATCATTAGTTAAACATATTGAACCAACCATGAGATTAAAAGAGAATCAAAAAGAGATAAAAATATTAGATATATGTTTTGGTTTAGGTTTTAATACTCTTGCAACACTTTATTATCATAAGAAATATTTTTTAAATTCCAAGTTATATATATACTCACCAGAATTAGATTCTAAGTTAATAGAATCATTAGTTAACTTTCAATATCCAAAAGAGTTTGATCAATTTTTAGATATTATAGAATCTTTAGTTAAGTATGGAGTTTATGATAGTGAACTATTTCATATAGAGATTTTTATAGGTGATGCAAGAGAGTATATTCTAAAACATCACAAAAATAGTTTTGATATTGTTTACCAAGATGCTTTTTCTCCATCTACAAATCCTATACTTTGGACTCAAGAGTATTTTAATGATATATCAAATATCATTAAAAATGATGGAATCTTAAGTACATATTCTATCGCTTTAGCTACTAGACTAGCACTATATAATAATAGTTTTTATATCTATTTGAATAGTGGAGAAAACTTTAGAGATTCTACAATAGCTTCAAAGTCTGAATTAAGTGATTTTACATTAGTTGATATGCAACATAAAATATCATGCAACCCTCATAAAAAACCATTAAGTGATAAAAATCTTATTTAGATATAATTTTAAAAATTTACTAAGGAAGCAATTAATGTCAAAATTTACAGTAACAGATCAAGAAGCTCTTGATTATCATCAATTTCCACAATCTGGTAAAATTTCCGTTGAGATAACAAAACCAGTAGCAACTCAAAAAGATTTATCTTTAGCATATACACCAGGGGTTGCAGTACCATGTTTAGCAATAGAAAAGAATCCTGACGATGCTTATAAATATACAGCAAAATCTAATCTAGTAGCTGTAATTTCAAATGGAACTGCTGTTTTAGGACTTGGAAATATTGGTGCTTTAGCTTCTAAACCTGTAATGGAGGGGAAGGGTGTTTTATTTAAAAGCTTCTCTGGACTAGATAGTTTTGATATTGAGGTAGATACAGAGGATGTTGATAGATTCTGTTCTACTGTTTCGGCAATAGCTCCAACTTTTGGTGGGATAAATTTAGAAGATATAAAAGCACCTGAGTGTTTTGAGATAGAGAAAAGACTTGTTGAGGAGTTAGATATTCCTGTTATGCATGATGATCAACATGGTACAGCAGTTATATCATCGGCTGCAATTATTAATGCAAGTAAAATTACAAATAAAAAATTACAAAATCTTAAAATAGTTGTAGTTGGTGCAGGTGCTGCTGCTATATCTTGTTCTAGACTTTATCGTCATATGGGTGTAAAAGATATTTATATGTTAGATTCTAAAGGGTTGATTCATTCAGGAAGAGAAGATTTAAATAAGTATAAAACAGAGTTTTCTGTTAATCATAATATATCTCATAATGATATTTTTAAGGATGCTGATGTTGTAGTTGGTCTTTCTAAACCAGGAAGTTTTTGTATTGAAGATGTTAAATTAATGGCAGAAAATCCAATTATATTTACCCTTGCAAATCCTACTCCAGAGATTTTCCCACAAGAGACTAAAAAAGCTAGACCTGATGCTATTATTGCAACGGGAAGAAGTGATTTTGATAACCAAGTAAATAATGTTTTAGGTTTTCCTTTTATTTTTAGAGGGGCAATGGATGTTCGTGCTAAAAAAATAAATATTGAGATGAAAATGGCAGCAGCTGAAGCATTAGCAGAACTAACTCAAAAAGATGTTCCTGAATATTTAAATAAACTATATGATAAAAAAATTAAATTTGGAAAAGATTATATTATCCCGAAACCTTTTGATAAAAGACTTGTAGTTGAAATCTCTAGTGCAGTAGCAAAAGCAGCGATTGAGAGTGGTTCATCAACTATGAAAGATTTTAATATGAAAGAGTATAAAAAAGAGTTGGCTACACTTATTAAAGAGTAACTTTATCACTCTCTAATGGTTTAGGGATTGGTTGGCTGAAGTAGTATCCTTGGGCATACTCTATGCCAACCTCTTGTAAAATTTGTGCTATCTCTTTACTCTCCACATATTCAGCAATGTTTACCATATCCATTCCTTTTGTGAACTGATGAATAGTTTTTAGAATATGAAGTTTTCTTTTGTCATCTACTATCTCACTTACAATAGAGCCGTCGATTTTAACTACATCGATATCTAAATCTGAGAAGTATGAAAAATTTGAGTAACCACTTCCAAAGTCATCTATGAGTATATTTGAACCATAACTATGAACCTTTTTTATAAATTCTTGAACTTTAGCTGTATCTTCTAAAAATTCAGATTCCAATAACTCTATATCTATTCTTGCTACAACAGAGAGGTTTTGATTAAAACAATCAAATAAAATAGTAATTAGTTTTTCATTTAATATATCTAGCATTGAGATATTGAGGGAAAATCTATATTGTGGATACTCTTTTGCAGTTTGAAGAATTTTATTTATCATTATTTTTGTTATTTCATGATAGTAGGAACTTTTTTTAGAGATTTCTAAAAATTTAAAAGGGGGAAGAATCGTTCCATCTTCAAGTTTGAGACGAACTAATGCTTCATACTTCTCTATTTTTAAAGTTTGGAGATTCACAATTGGCTGAAAATATGGGATGATTCTATCGTCTGCTATCGCATTTTTTATAATTTGAACAGTTTGCATATTCTCTTCGACACTCTTTTTAAGATTCATATCATCTGTATATATCATTACTCTTTTTGTAGGGTTTTGCTTTAATAGTTTTAGTGTTAAATCAGCATTCTCTAAAATAGGAAATATAGTGTTACATACGATACTTACAGATATATCTAGTTCTAAATTATCAAAACTAAATTTATGTTCAGATATATTTTTTTCTAATTTAATTGCAATATTATAAATTTCATCTTCATCTATATCTTGAAATAGTACACCAAACTCATCACCACCCAATCTAAAAATATTTATATTTTCGAGGTAGGCTAATTCTGATTCTAGTAATCTTGCTAAATTTATTAGAATAGAATCTCCAATTTGATTTCCATAAATATCATTTGTGTCTTTAAAATTATCAATATTAATAAGTAAAATCGTTGGTTTTGAGATTGAATTTAATCTACTCTCTAAAGCTTTTCTATTATACAGATTAGTGAGTTGGTCATAAGTGAGTGAATGTTGTAAAGATTTACTTGTGATTTGTAGAGTATGATTCTTTTTAATAGAGCTATATAATAAAAAAATTATAAAACTAAGAGATAGGATAAATATAGTAAAAAGCATAAAAGCAAAAGTATCTAGTGCTTTAAAATCTTTTAGGGCTAGTTTTGAGAATTGAGTATTTATCTCAATGATAGCATTGTAAATATCATTATGTAAAACAGAATTTATAGAGTTGATATAGTCTGTATAGCTTTTCATAAGATATTTAGAGTGTATATTGAATTTTTTTATAAAATCTTTTGTTTTTTTATCACTTGAATCTGAATGAAGTAAAAACTCTTTATAATCTAAATAGTCTAAATCTTGTATCTTTTTTGTATCATAAAAATGTTTTAAAATATGGTTTGCTTTTATTAATATATGGCTATCTTCTAGTACTAAAAACTCCCCACTTTCAATATGTCTAGTCAGAAAAAGAAGAGAGTTTTTGATTCCAGCATTAAACATGAGATAATCTTCAATATTTTTTATGTTGGAATCTATTTTCTTCTTTAAAGATATGATTTTTTTATTGATTTGTTTGTAGGTATCACTTTTTAATAATACAGATTTTTTTAAAATTTTATATTCTGCTTGTATCTCTTGAATTTTCTGCTCTATTTTGTCTTGATTTTGATATATATAGATAGAGTTTTCTAAAATAAGATAACTAAGTTTAGATTGATGCTGTTCAAGATTATTGATAGAGATTAAAAATTCTCTATGGTTTTTTGTAAAATCTCTTTGAATAATATAAAAATATATAAGTGCTATCGACGAGATAATCCCAATGAGTAGTACTGAAAGTATAGAACGATTTGATTTCAATTAGACTCCAATATGGCAGGCTTTTCACCCTCTAAAGTATTTAAAAAATCTATTAAATTTTTCTTCTCTTTTTTAGATAGTTCCACACCTAGATTATGTTTTGCCATTGCATCAATAGCCTCTGTTAATGTTTTTGCAGACCCATCGTGAAAGTATGGTGCTGTTAGATTTATATTTCTTAGGGTTGGCACTTTAAAAACATTATAATGAATTTGTTTGTTTGTGATAGATTCTTTATCAGGGTAACTATTTTTCGATTTGTATTCAATAAATGTACCCATTTTTTGAAAAGAATTTGAACCAATATTTATACCATTATGGCAAGTGATACATCCATACTGTTTAAAAAGTTTATAACCATTTTTTTCATTATCACTAAGATCAATCTCTCCTCTTAAATATTTATCAAATTTAGCATTTGGAGTGATTAATCCTTTTTCAAACTCAACAATCGCATCAACAATATGTGTGTATTTAATTTTTGAGATGCCATATACATCTGAGAATCTTTTTTTATATAGTTTTGAATTATTAACTCTTTGTTCTACTATTTTAGAATCTAAATTATGCTCAACTGGATTATTAATTGGTCCATCAACTTGTTCGTATAAATTTTTTGCTCTTCCATTCCAAAATTGCTTAAAATTGTATCTTGCATTAAAAACTGTTGGGGATTGGATATTCCCTTTTTTACCGTTAAAACCTATCGATACAACATTAGAATCTGCTCCACCTTGAGAGACATCATGGCAATTCACACAAGCAACAGAGTTGTCTTTTGATAATAGTGTATCAAAAAAAAGTTCTTTACCTAGTTTGGCTTTGTCTCTATTGACACCACTTTCTAAAGGGATAGGGGAGATAGGTTCTTGTGCATACAAGCTGATAATAATGGAGGTAAATAATATAAATTTAAGCATTTTTTATTTTATCATAATGAAGATTAATTATGTAATATTAAAAGCTTTTTTATAAAAGAGTTGAAGCCCTTTTTTTGCTTTATAATCTAAATCATAAGAGATATATTCTAAGTATTTAAGTATATTCTTTTGTGATATATGGGTTCTTTGTGAAGCCTCTTTTAAAATATATTGTGGAATTTTTACTTTTGACTTTAAAAAGTTTTTTTGTATTTTTTTGTATAATTTTTTATCTTTATGATAGCAGAGTAGGGCAAAAACAAATGGTAAATTATTTTGTTGATTCCACTCATGGGCAAGGTCTATATGTGGTTTACTCTCGAGATAATATCTCAAAGCTTTATCCCCAATAAGCACTTCACCATCAACACCTAAAACACGAGCAAGAACATTTGAGGTAGCTGATTCTGTGTCATTAAGATTCTTATCACTTGGAATCACTAAAACACTTAGAACCTCTTTTTTAGCAATAATTCCTAAATCCACATAGTTATTTCTTTTAGCACCAACACTTGAGATAAATGCAGCATCAACTTTACGAGAAATAAACTTTTGATTTATATTAGAGGGAACACCTTTGTAATAGTTCATAATTAAACTTTGTCTAGAATCTTGTATATATCTTTTCATAAAGATATGAAAAGGTAGAAGATTAAGATATTCAATTTTTCCAAAAATCATTAAGTCCATCCAAAAATTAATTATGAAATTATACACGGCTTAACTTATCTTAGGTATAATCATTGCAATAATTTTTAGGAGTATTCCTTGGTAAGAGTAGAATTTTTAGGTCCTATACAAAAGGCACCATTAGAGTTAGAGATAACAAATTTAAATCAATTAGCAACTATTTTACAAGATGATAAAGATATGTTGGAATGGCTTGAAAACTCAGCAGTGGCAGTAAATGATACAATTGTAAATTCATTAGATATAGAAATTAAAGATGGAGATAAAGTTTCTTTACTTCCACCTGTTTGTGGTGGGTGAAATATGTTAAAACTTTATGATGGTGCATTACCAGTTAGTAAGATTTTAAAAGAGTGGTATGAAGAAGAATCTAAAAGTAATTATGGTGCTTATATTCCATTTGTTGGAACTGTAAGAAGTGAAGATGGGATAGATGGACTGAGTTTTGATATTTATGAACCTATTTTAGAATCTTGGTTTAGTGCTTGGCAAGACAAAGCGAAAGAAAAAGGTGCAATTATCAAAATGGCTCATAGTCGTGGAGATGTTATGCTTCATGAATCTTCTTATATTGCTTCTGTTTTTTCACCAAAAAGAAGAGTTGCTCTAGAATTTATAGATGAATTTGTAGAGGATTTTAAAGCTTCTGCTCCTATTTGGAAATATGATTTAAAAGATTCTAAAAGAATTTATGCATTAGATCGTTCAACAGAAATAAAGGGAAGTGGAATATTAGGAGTTAATGGATGAAATTACTATCATATGAAGTAAGTCAAAATATGTTAGATTTATTAAAAGTAAATAGTTCAAGATTTGAAAAAGTGCCATTGAGTGCTTCTCTTGGTAGAATCTTGTCTGAGGATATTGTAGCAAAGTATAATGACCCTCAATTTCCAACTGCGTCTATGGATGGCTATGCTGTAATTCATTCAGACTTGGATTTAGATTCTATCGATATAATTGGTGATAATCCAGCTGGAAGTGATGAACAACGAGTGGTAAAACCTGGTAAATGTATAAAAACTTTTACAGGTTCAAAAATGCCAGAGGGTGCTGATACTCTTATTCAAATAGAAAATGTAACTGTTGATAATGGAAAAATTATTATTAATGAAAAAGTTTCAATGGGATTCTCTATTCGACCAATAGGCGAGGGTTATAAAGCTAATGATATTCTTATAAAAAAGGGTACAAAAATTGGTTTTTCAGAGATTGGTGTGATGGCAGGTTTGAACCATGTAATGGTAAAAGTTGCTTTAAAACCAAAGGTAGCAGTAATATCAACTGGAAGTGAGATTCTAGACTTAGGTGAAAATAGTACAAATTCAGCACAAATAAGAAGTTCAAATAATTACACAATAGAAGCACTCTTTACTCAGGCTGGTGCAGAGGTTATTCAACTAGGAACTGTTGGTGATGACAAAAATGAGATAATGAACACTTTTGAAAATGCACTTTCTTCAGCAGATATACTAATTAGTACTGGTGGAGTTAGTGTTGGAGATTATGATTTTGTAAAAGATATTGTACCAAGACTTGGTGCTGAAGTTATATATAAAGGTGTGGCAATAAAACCAGGCAAGCATATAATGGTGGCACAAAGAGAGAGTAAATTTATTTTGGCACTTCCAGGATTTGCATATTCATCTACCGTTACATCTATACTATATGGTCTTCCTCTTCTTGCTAAAATGTTAGGGAAAGATAGTGCATATAAAACGGTTGAAGCAAAATTAAGTGAAAATTTTACAAAAAGAAGTAAGTTAACAGAGTTTACAGCTTGTAATATTGTAGTTGAGGATGGTGAATATTTTGTTAATTTTGAGGGTAAGAAAGTTGGAAGTTCTGCAATCTTAACAAATATGTTAAATGAAAGTGCTTTAATGATTACTGGTGATGATGATAAAAATTTGGAAAAAGGTACTTTTGTAAATGTAATATTATTAGATAGTTTTTAATAAACTATCTAAATTATTCAAATAAACTTTTCTCTAAAGCTTTTAATTTATAACTTTTTCTATGAATATTACAGTATCCATATTTTTTAATCATCTCAATATGTAAAGCTGTTCCATATCCTTTGTGTTTTTCAAAATGATATTGTGGATACTTTACAGATTCTTTGATTATATCTCTATCGTGAGTGACCTTAGCTAAAATACTAGCTGCACTAACTTCTGGAATTTTACCATCAGCTTTTACCATTGTATCTAAGTTTTTTACACCAAAAGTTGTATTACCATCAAATAGATATTCATCTGATTCTAAATTATCCATTATCTCAGTTAATCCTGATGCTAAGCATTTAGAAATTCCATTATCATCTATATTTTTTGCAGAGAACTTTACTATATGATATGTAGAATTTTTAATTATCTGTTCATAAAGAATTTCCCTTTTCTTCTCACTTAATTTTTTAGAATCATTCAAGCCTTCTATTTTAGAATGTAATATACATCCAGCTATAACTAAATCACCAGCTATAGGACCACGACCAGCTTCATCAATTCCACATAAATTATTCTTCATTTAATCTCCTATTGCCCATATATCGAAAGAAACCATCTCAACAGTAGAAAAAGGGTGAGAGATTCTACTCTCAAGACTCATTGTAATGGCAGTAACTTTTTTTATTTGATGTGTAAATATAAATGCTTCAATAAGTTCTATTTTTTTAAATAATGCTCTTTCATTACTAAAAGGCATACATAGAATCAAACTATCTGATTCAGGAATATAAAAATCTATATCATCATCATAATAACACTCAACATCTGATTTTAGTAGCTCTAAATATACCATATTTTCGAATAATCTGCCAAAATGTTTATCAATACATAGTGCTGATTTGAATGATGTATCACAAAGATATAATTTTTTAGTAGCTTTTGGTTTATTTAATTTTTCCACTTGATGAAGATAATTTTTTAAAATAAGATTTTCAAAAGATTTATATAATTTATCTTTTGAAATTTTTGTTGTTTGTTTTAGCCTTTCATATATTGCAAATGGAGATATTTTTTGAGAGATAACTTTTGCACAAAATTTTATTATCTCAAATTCAATATTATTTAAAGTAAGTAAAAGAGTTTTTTGTAAATAAATATTTCTATCATCAGATTGTAATTTATGCATAAATGGTAATCCACCTAATTGAAAAAAATGGTTCAATGCACTAGAATCATATTTATGCTCATAGGCTAGAAACTCTTCATAGTCTAAAGGGAAAAGTGTAATGGTATTTAAAAAATCTAAATTATAATGAATTTCAGAACTAATAATAAGTTGTGATATATTCACTAGTTTAATATTTTTTACATAATTATCAAAAACAACAATACCTATCTTATTTAATATACAAAATTTAGATAATTTATTGTTTAATTCATCTATATTAATTCTAACATCACTACAATTAATATATAAATAAGAACTCTTTTTTAAAGATAAAAGATAGTGCTTAATTAACTTTGTTTTTCCACTTTGTGTAATACCATTTATTTGATAATTTTTTTTATCAATAAAAACTTTTCTATTATGAAATTTGTCTACATGTAGATCTAATTTATAAAATTCTTCTAATAATATATCCATAAATATCCAATAAGTTTATTATTGAAATATTACCATTTCCTTATTAAAAGGAAATAAATTTTTATATAAATCAGTTTTTTTAACCTAATACCTTTGAATATATGGTCATATAAGGTATAATTCTGTTCCCTTAAATAGTTGGGCTAGGATCCAACGAGTTCTTTAGAAGGAAAAACATGGAAAAAATTCGTTTAAAATTGAAAGCTTATGATCATCGTGTATTAGATAGATCAGTAGCATCAATCGTTGAGGCTGTAAAGCGTACAGGTGCCGTAATATGTGGACCAATACCTTTACCTACAAAAATTCGTAAATATACAGTGCTTAAGTCTGTTCACGTTAACAAAAAAGCTCGTGAGCAATTTGAAATTCGTATGCATGCAAGAATGATTGATATCGTTTCTGCAACACCTGAAACTGTAGATTCATTAATGAAACTAGATTTAGCACCTGAAGTGGACGTTGAAGTTCGCTCTATGGACAAATAGGAGTTATTGTGGAATATATTGTTGAAAAAATCGGTATGAGCCGTACTATCACAGTTCCTAGTAAACCTGTTACTCTTTTAAGAGTACTAGATGCTAAAGTTTGTGAAGTTAATGAGGGAACTGCGATTGTAGCTTACAACAGCGGTAAAAAAATGAATAAAGCAATTGAAGGTCAACAAAAAAAGTATAACCTTTCATCTGAATTTAATCGTTTTGTAACATTAGAAGTTGCGAACACTGAAGCTGGTGATTTAGATATCGCTCCATTAGCAGAAGCTAGTGTAGTTAGATCTACTTTCAACACTAAAGGTCGTGGTTTTGCTGGTGCAATGAAGCGTTGGAATTTCGGTGGTGGTCCTGCATCTCATGGTCATAGATTTGGTCGTAGAACAGGTTCAATCGGTAATGCTGAGTGGCCAGGTCGTGTAATGAAAGGTAAGAAAATGCCAGGTCATTATGGAAATACACAAAATAGTGTAAAAAATGAGATCGTTTCTTACGATGCTGAAAACAAAATCATTGCGGTTATGGGTTCTGTATCTGGAGCAAACGGTGCTTTAGGTCGTGTAAAGGTAGCTAAATAATGAGCGCAATCGTTTTAAATGAAAAAATGGAAAAAGCATCTGAGTTAGCATTACCTGAGAGTTTTTCTAGTATCAATCCTCATAACCTTTACCTTTATGTAAAATCTGCTCAAGCTGCACAACGTGCAAATACAGCGATTGCTAAAGGTAGAAGTGATGTGCGTGGTGGTGGTAAAAAACCATGGGCTCAAAAAGGTGGCGGTCGTGCTAGAGCTGGTTCTCGTCGTTCTCCTATATTCGTAGGTGGTGGTAAAGCTTTTGGTCCTCAAAACAACCGTAACTACGACTTAAAAGTAAATAAAAAGCAAAAGAAATTAGCTTTAAATTTTGCTTTAAATGAGCATGCACAAAATGGAACTCTTTTTGTAGTTGATTCTATTGAAATTGCATCTGGTAAAACTAAAGATGCAGTGGCAATGTTCAAGTCATTAAACCAAAGAGATACTCTTTTTGTTAAATCTTTATTAGATGAGCCAACTTTTTTAGCTTTTGAAAATATTCAAGCTACTTATGTTGTTGAATCAAATGAATTAAATGCTTTTTTAGCTGCTAATTACCGTTCACTTGTGATCGAAAAAGCAGTATTTGAAGCTCTAGTAAGTGAGGCTAAGTAGATGGCAGATATTACAGATATTAAATCTATTCTTTATACAGAAAAGACTTTAGGTATGCAAGAAGATGGTGTTATCGTTGTACAAACATCTACTCGTATGACTAAAACAGGTCTTAAGGAAATTTTTCGTGAGTATTTTGGAATTGTTCCAAATAATATTAACTCACTTAATCAAAACGGAAAAAGAAAAACATTCCGTGGTGTAAAAGGTAAACAAAATGACTTTAAAAAGTTTTATGTTACTTTACCTGAGGGTGCACAAATAGAAAGTTTGGCGGTATAACATGGCAATTAAAACTTATAGACCGTTAACTCCGTCTCGTCGTTTTTATACAAATGTTGATTCGAGTGATATAACGGCAAAAGCTAGTGTTCGTTCACTACTTGTTAAAATACCACAACATGCTGGTCGTAACAATAATGGTCGTATCACTTCTCGTCACCGTCAAGCTGGTGCTAAAAAGCTTTACCGTATCATTGATTTCAAAAGAAATAAATTTGATATTCCAGGTACTGTTGCTGCTATCGAGTATGATCCATACCGTAACTGTCGTATTGCACTTATCAACTATGCTGATGGTGAAAAAAGATATATTCTTCAACCAAAAGGTCTTGAAGTAGGTGCAACAATTAGTTCTGCTGAAAATGGTCTTGATGTTAAAGCTGGTAATACTATGAAACTTAAAAATATCCCAGTGGGTACTTTGATTCATAATATTGAGCTTAAAACTGGTAAAGGTGGACAAATGTGTCGTGCTGCTGGAACTTCTGCTCAGATTATGGGTCGTGATGGTAAGTATGTTTCATTAAGAATGCCTTCATCAGAAATGAGATTAGTTTTAGGTGAGTGTTTAGCTACTATTGGTCAAGTTGGTAACGAAGAGTTTGGTAACATTGTTATCGCTAAAGCTGGTCGTCAAAGACATCTTGGTATTCGTCCTCAGACTCGTGGTTCAGCAATGAATCCAATTGATCACCCACATGGTGGTGGTGAAGGTAAAACGAATTCTGGTCGTCATCCAGTTACTCCATGGGGTAAACCAACGAAGGGTGCTAAAACTCGTCGTAAGAAAGCAAGTGATAAGTTAATTATTACTCGTCGTAAACCAAATGCTAAAAGGGTAGGTTAATTATGGCTCGTTCACTAAAAAAAGGTCCATTTGTTGATGACCATTTAA
>Ga0256837_1001921_pt1 | contig 13583 bp, 12 predicted proteins | sample 4562384metaG_FD_185976 | JGI IMG/M metagenome (GOLD analysis project Ga0256837, IMG submission 185976) | Hydrothermal vent microbial communities from Guaymas Basin, Mexico - 4561-384 | ecosystem: Environmental > Aquatic > Marine > Hydrothermal vents | place: Mexico: Guaymas Basin | collected... | reverse complement strand
GTTATCGTCTTACTTACTTAGTTTTCAATGATCTCAAACGTTTATAAAGAAACAAACTCTGTCTCTCCGTTTGTGGATGGGAATTATAAGAAAATGTTGCTTAAAAGAAGCTGAATGTAAATAAAAACTTTTAAATTCCCAAAAAAGTAGCAATTAATGATAAATTTACTTATTTTTTCATACAAAGTTGCTCTTTATTAACCATTTACTTATAAAATCTTTTTTACACAAAAATTACACTCTATATAGAGTATAAAAAAGGACAAAATCATGGGACTATATGATCGTGATTATGCAAGAGCTGAAAACTTTGCATATAATAGTGCTACAACACGTAGCGAATCACAAATTACTGCATTTGTAAAAGAGACTTACAAGCTATTTGCAGCTTCTATGATGGCAGGGGCAGTTGGTGCATATGTTGGTGTTCCTATGGCTGGAGCAATCCATTCTATGTTTTTACCATTAATGCTTTTAGAGATTGGGTTATTAATTGGTTTACACTTTGTAAAACACAAACCTGGAATCAATCTTATGGTTATGTTTGGATTTGTATTTATGACAGGTCTTATGCTTGCTCCACTTTTGGCAAGAACACTTGGACTTAGTGGTGGAACTACTATTATAGGAAATGCATTTGCTATGACATCGGTTGTTTTTGGTGCTATGAGTTTTTATGCTATTAAAACAACAAAAGATTTTACACAATTTGGAAAACCTTTAATGATTGCACTTATTGTAATCGTTGTCTTTTCTATAATTAATATCTTTTTAGGTAATCCACTTGTTAGTGTTATGATTAGTGGTGCTGTTGTAATGCTCTTTAGTGTTTTAGTAATTTACGATACTCAAAACATTATGCAAGGAGCTTATGAAACACCAATTGATGGTGCAATTGCACTTTATTTAGATTTTTTAAATATCTTTACAGCACTTTTACAACTTTTTGGCATCTTTGGTGATGATGACTAATACTTCACTACCACCCAAACTTCTTCGGGTGGTAGATGCTAACCTTAATCGCTTAAAAGAGGGAATTCGTGTTGTAGAAGATATTATGCGATATGGCTACAACAATAAAACATTTTCTTCACAGCTTAAAGAGCTTCGCCACTTAGCACATATAGAGTTTCAAAAACAACTTTTACAAAACCGTGATAGTATTAATGATGTACTCAAAGAATCTATAGAAGATGAGCTTTTACGTAGTGATGAACTCTCTATTATTAGTGCAAATTTTAAAAGAGCAGAGGAATCTGCACGTGTTTTAGAGGAAGTTTTTAAACTCTACTCTACAAAACAGAGTGAACTTTTTAAACATATTCGTTATAAACTTTATGATTTGGAAAAAACAATTATTCTTCAAGAGTATAAAAAAACAACTTCAAATTCTAAATAGGTAAGTGGATAATTTTGCATAAGCTCTTTTGTCTGCTTATAATTTAAAAGATTACGTGAACCACTCACACCACTCTCTTTAATATAACGAAACATCTCTCTTACACTCTCAAACTCTAAACGATACTGCACAACTTCACTTTTTAAGTTTAAGTATTTTTGTTGTAATTCTAAAATTGTTTGTATATCTCTTAGTGGTGAAGTAATATTTGCTACTTGATGAAGTGTTTTAAATGTATTTGATGTAAAAATTGCCAAAGCAAGTGGTGTTTGAAAATTATGAAGTTCTAAAAACACCTTTTCTAAATCTTGCGCCCATTGCAAAGCTGAAGCAGAGAAAATATAATCAAATTGTTTTGTTTGAAGAGTTTGAAACAATGCTGGCTTATTAAAATCTCCAAGTAGTGTTTTGATTTTAGAAGATTTGGGATGCAAATCTAACATACCTTGTGCAAAATCTACACCCAAAAAAGATTGATACTGCCAAGGTATATTTTTACAAATAGCACCATCTCCACACCCTAAATCTAAAATATTTTGCGGTTGTGTTTTGACATAACTTAAAAGTTTTTTAGCTACTTGTATTTGTATACTATTGTGCTTACCATAAGAGGTAGCATTTTTTGAAAACTCTAAAGATACTTTTTTCATTTTCTATTCACAATAAGCGATACAATAAAAAAGAGTAAAACAACTAAAACTATTGTTGCACCAGAAGGTAAAGAAAAATAAAAAGAGAGAATCATTCCAATACTTACACTCAAAAGTGCAAACAAAAGAGCTAAAAGAAGAGTTTTAACAAACCCTACTCTATATTGCAATGCTGCTACACTTGGAATAACCATAAGTGCACCAATCAGTAAACTCCCAACAACACGAATTGACAATGCAATAATCACTGCAACAATCGTTACAAGTAAAAAATTTAAAAAATCTACCTTTAAACCACTAACCCTTGCTACCTCTTCATCATACGCTATAAAGTAAAGTTGACGTGAATAAAAAAGTAAAAGTGCTAAAGCAATACTACCAACTCCAAAAATGCTTAATAAATCTTCATTACTCACAGATAAAATTGAGCCAAATAAATAAGAAAAAAGTGAATTATTAAACTCTCCACCAAGAGAAACAATAATAACTGCAAGTGCAAGTGAACCAGAAAGAAGTATCGCTAAAATAGAATCTGAATAAAGAGCAAATTTGCTTCGTAAATACTCCATAAGCCACGCAGAGACAATAGCTACACCAACACCTACCCATATTGGGCTATATCCAGCTACCAAACCAACAGCAACACCAACAAGTGCTGAATGAGCCAGTGTTTCACTCATCATAGAGTATCGTTTTAGTACAATAAATGTACCACTAATTGATGCCAAGATAGCTATAAAAATTCCAGCTAAAAAAGCTCTTTGCATAAATTCATATTCAAACATCTCAAACATACTCTACCCTAATGCTCATGTCTATGGTTATAGATAAGGTGTGCATCTATTCCATAAAGTTCACTCATCTCTTCACAACTTAAAGCCTCTTTTGGGTTATTGCAAATAACTGCTTTTTGATTAATTGTAAAGAGTCTATCTATATCATCTGCAATAACACCAACATCATGTGTAATAAATAAAATGGTGATATTTTCTTCATGATTCAATTTTGCAAGAAGTTTATAAAAACGCTGTTGCGATTTTGCATCAACCCCTGTATTTGGCTCATCTAAAATTAAAATTTCAGGTAAAGATGCTAATGCACGTGCAATCATGACACGTTGACGTTGCCCTCCTGAGAGTGTTCCTACCATTTTATCTTGTAAATCAAGAATATCCATCTTTTTCATTGCATCTTCAACAATTTTTTGATCCTCTTTAGAAAATCTGCTAAAGAATCCCTGTTTTGCAACTCTTCCCATCTTTACAACATCTAAAACAGTTGCTGGAAAATTAATATCTACCAAAGAAGCTTTTTGTGGAACATACCCAATTTTATGCCAATCTTTAAACTCTTTTTGCTCTTTAGAAAAAATTTTAACACTTCCAGATGTTGCTTTTTCTAAACCAAGTAAAATTCTAGTAAGTGTTGTTTTTCCTCCACCATTTGGACCAATAATAGCAATATAATCTCCAGCAAAAACTTCAAAAGAGATATTTTGTAAAATCGTTTGCGTCCCCTTAACGAAGGAGAGATTCTTCACCTCAAAGATGGGAACTTTAAATTTTACTCCTGACACTCAAGTGCCTTTGCTATTTTATTTAAATTATCTTGCATAATTTCATAATATCCAAGCCCTTTTTTATGCTCATTAGCTGTAATATTACCAAGTGGTTGCAATACATCAAGTTTTACTCCACTATCTTTTGCAATTGTTTTCATTGTTTTATTGTTTACAAAATGCTCAAAAAATACAACATTGAGATTTTTTTGTTTAATTGTCTTAAAAAGTTGTTGCATATCTTTTGCATTTGGTTGTGCTTCTGGTGCAAGTCCTGTTAAAGACTCCACTTCAAAACCATATTTATGTGCTAAATAAGAAAATGCATTATGACTTACAATAATTGTATTTTTTTTACACGAGTTTAATTCTTTATTGAATTGAGCCTCTAAATCCTCTAAACGTGAAAGATAATCTTTCATATTGGATTCATAAAAAACTTTATTTTCAGGAAAAAGTTCACTCAGTTTTTGAGTGATAACTTTCGCCACCTTTTTCATATTTTCTATATCAAGCCAGTAGTGAGGATCGTATCCACTATGATGATGCGTATGTTCCTTGTGATGGTGGTGCATCGCTTTTTGTAATTTTACAAAATGACTCATATCAAGTGTTTTAAGATTTTGTTGAAATTTTTCTGCCCAAGGCTCAAGTCCAGCTCCACTAAAAATAACAAGTTTAGCTTTTTCTAACTTTGCCATTAACTTTGGTGTTGGTTCAAAACTATGTGGATCTACACCAAAAGGTAAAATGTGAATAACATCCACACTATCTTGTGCAATATGTGATGTAACATCATAGAGTGCAAATGTTGAAGTTGCAACAATTGGTTTTTGAGTTTGTTGTATTTTTTGTTCACACCCAAGAAAAAAAAGACCAATTATAAGAATAAAAATTTTAAACATAAGAAAAACAACTCCAAAAAAAATTAATATCGCCATTATATCCTATCTAATTGTATTTCTTTATAAAAAAATAATCTATTTTCAGTTAAAATCTGCTCCAATTATGGATAAACTAAAACAATACTTACACACAAATAAAAATGGAGAAATTCATCCATCTGATGTTGCTAAAATTTTAAAAACACTAGATGATGAGGATTTTTCTAAGGCACTTAAATTAGTCCCGCGTAATATTCTTGGTGATGTCGCCCTTGCTCTTCCTGATAGATACTTTGATGATGTTGTAGAAAACCTTAGTGTTGATGAACTTCGTCATGCTGTTACAGAACTTGAATCTGATGATCAAGTTGATTTTATGCAAGAGCTTCAAGAACATGATGAAAATATAGCAGATGCTGTTTTTCAAAAACTTGATGCAGATGATAAAAAAGAGATTACACAACTTCAAAAATATGAAGAGGATGAAGCTGGATCTTATATGCAAGTTGAGCTATTTAGTGCTCAAGAGGATGAGATAGTTCAAGATGTTATTAAGAAATTTGCTAAATTACGTAAAGAGAATGAACTTGAAAATATTCAAAACCTTTTTGTAGTAGATAGCACTAATCATCTTAAATATACAATTGGTTTAGATGATCTTCTTATTTTTGATTTTTCAAAAACATTAAAAGAAAATATTGAAAATTCTCGAGAAATTTTTGAACCAAAAGTTGCACACGATAAAGAAAATATAAAAGAAGTTGTCCACTATTTTGAAGAGTACGATCTTTCTGTAATGCCAATTGTGGATACAACTGGTAAGCTTGTTGGACGTATCACTTCCGATGATATTTACGATATTATCAACGAACAAGCAACAGAACAGATGTATAACCTCGCTGGAGTTGATGATGAAGCAGAGGAAGATGATGAAATTTTAAAAGCTGGGCAAAAACGTGCTACTTGGCTTTTTATTAACCTTCTTACTGCTATTGCAGCTTCACTTGTTATTGGTCTGTTTGAATCAACTCTACAAAGTATGGTTGCACTTGCTGTGCTTATGCCAATTGTTGCATCGATGGGTGGAAATGCTGGAACACAAACCCTTACTGTTGTTGTTCGTCAACTAGCACTTGGAGATATCTCACAAGGGGATGCCTGGCGTATTATTAAAAAAGAGGTTGCAATCTCGTTAGGAAATGGTTTTTTATTTGCTTTAGTAATAGGTGTAATCGCCGCTATTTGGTTTAACCAAGGAATGCTTGGCGTTGTTATTGGCCTCTCTATGATTATAAATCTTTTTATGGCTGGTTTTTTTGGGGCGACTATTCCCCTTTTACTTAAAAAATTAAAGATAGATCCTGCAATTGGAAGTACAGTTATTTTAACTACTGTTACAGATGTTGTTGGCTTTTTTAGCTTTTTGGGTCTTGCTTCGGCAATTTTACTTTAAAATAAAGGTGTTGTAAAAATTGGAACTTTTAATACTCTTTTTTGTATTGTCAGTTGGTATTTCATTTATATGTTCTGTACTTGAGTCTGTACTTCTTTCACTTAATGTTTCATACATTGCAGTTTTAGAAAAAGAGCGTCCAAGTGTTGGAAAACTCCTTAAGTACCAAAAGGAAAATATTAACAAATCTATCGCTTCTATTTTAATTTTAAATACAATTGCAAACACTTTAGGTGCAGCTGCTGTTGGTGCACAAGCAAGTGAAGTTTTTGGAAATGATGCAGTTGTTGTTGTTTCTATTGTCCTTACATTTGCTATTTTATTTATTTCAGAAATTATTCCAAAAACTATTGGTGCAATCTATTGGAAAGCACTTGCACCTATTGCTGCACAATTCATTCGTGTTTTTATCTGGATTACATACCCTATTATCTTAACAACTCTTTTTGTAACAAATAAAATTTCAAATGGTAAAGATGATTCAAACAAAATAACAAAAGAGGAACTTATTGAAAGTATGCTTTTAAGTGAAGATGAGGGAGTAATTGATGAAAAAGAGTCTGATGTTATTGAAAATGTTTTAAGACTTGATGATATTAAAGTTTCAGAGGTTCTCACTCCACGTAGTGTTGTTTTTGCACTTGAAGCAAATATGACTATTAAAGAGATTATAGATACTAAAGAGGATATTTTTAAATTTTCACGTATTCCTGTTTACAATAACTCTATTGAAGATGTTGTTGGGATTGTAATGACAAAAAAAATCTTTAAACAAGCACTTAAAGATGAAAATGTACCTGTTAAAGAAATAATGAAAGATATTTTTACTATTCATGAAAATATCCCTGTATCTAAAGCACTTGATCTTTTTATTGCTCGTAAAGAGCATATGTTTTTAGTACAAGATAGTTATGATCAAACAGAGGGAATTTTAACACTTGAAGATTGTATTGAAACACTTTTAGGTGTTGAGATTGTCGATGAAAGTGACTCTACTGCAGATATGCGTGAACTTGCAAAATTACAAATGAGACTAAAAAGAAAAAAAGCTAATCTTCAAAAAGCTTAAAAGGAGGAGGCCTTAATGACCTCCTTCATATAAACAACTACTCTGTTGTCTCATCCTCTTGTGCTTCATCCTCATATACAGGAGCATCATTATAAATTGTAAAATCTATACCGTCAACTTCAATGCTACTATCTTTTGTAATCATTTTAGTTTCATCACCTTTATCCTGATAACCTACATGTAGTTTAAATCCACCCCATGAATCAAAGTTAATCCAACCATTTTCTGGCCACCAAGCTAATTCAACATCTTCATCATTTTGAGTTTCTGGTGTCCACATATCCCATTTATCATCTTGATTTGTATCTTCAAAAGTAATTAAACCAAAATTTAAATCACTATTTTGATTCTCAAGCATCATTTGTTGAATAGCAGAAGCATTTACCTCTAAAGAGTATGTTCCATCTGTATTTACAACAACTGATTGCATAGTTGTTGATGTACATTCTCCAGTCATTGTTTCTGGATCAAAAGTACATTGATCTTTCATAAAACCAACTTTTAAGTTATCTGGGTATGTTGCTGAATCACCATCAAGTGCAACTTTACCTTTAAAAGTAACAACTTCCGAACCACTAAGTTGTGCAGCTTTTCCAACTTTAAACTCAGCAAAACTGTGTCCACCACGAGCAATTGGCTCATTTGTATTTCTATCTATAAACATTAAATCAACATGAACTTGATATCTACCCTCACCACTATTCTCTTTTAATGTAGTTGGTAAAATAAGTGAAGTTCCTTTTACAGGTCTATTACTCCACCATGTATTAAAAATTTCTGTATTACATTGATCCCAATTTTGATTACAAGTATTTCTCTCATTCTCATCAACTGTTCCATCTTGATTAAGATCTGGTTCATAAAGAGATACACCAACTTCATATGCAGGAACAATATTTTCTGGTAAATTTAAGGCTGCAATTTTTGTTTGAACACTTATATCATCCCAACTAATTACAAGATCATTTGCTTCACCATTCTCATCTGCTTCAAAAGCTGTATAGCCTAAACCACCAGTTTGTACTTGGTACTCTCTTTGTGCTTTATCGAATGCATCTTGAGCAGCTTGTTGTTCAGGTGTTAAATTATCCCAATTTGCATTATTTAAAATCTCAGGCCACTCTGGCATAGCAAGTGGAGATGTTAGAACTGGACGCATGCTTTCTGCATCTTGTAAAACAAATTCACTAAATGTTTTTGTAAATTTCGCTCCATCATATTCAATTGTGATTGTATAATCTCCACTTACATTGTCTGTAATATCCATAAATTTTTTATCTGGCTCACAAAAATCATCACAATCTCTTGGCCATGGATCATACGAAATTCCAAAACCACTACCCCATGAATCTGTTTTTAACTGATCTACTGTCAATGTTTTTGTTTTCGCTCCACTTTCAGTAGGATATGTAAGCTCTGCACTCGTTAATTTTGCAGGATCAAATTCAAATCCTCCCATCATCCATATAGCTCTTGAAAAATCTGCTCTAAATGTCATAAACTCTTTTTCACCACCATCAGGTACCCATGCTCTATCCATAGAGATATGGAAAGACTCAACTTCTGGCGCGTCATAACTTGCAAGTGTTGCTTCAGATAATCCTAATTGTGTTAAAAGAAAATCATAATTGAGCTCACCAATATCAAAATGTTTTAACATCTCAATATAGTTATCATCAAGTTCATATTGCTCTTTTAATGTTTTTGCAATTATATCTGGAATATAAACACTATCTGCATACATTGTGAATGCTAAAAGCTGACCACTATTGTCAAACTTTTCTGTTGGTAAGCCATTACCAAATAAGAAACCAATAATTGGAGGAAATGTTGCTAAAACATCTACATTATTATCTTTTTTCGCTTGAAGGTATGCCTCTCCCTGTGCTTTGAAATCAGCTAATAACTTCCCACTTTCTATACCAGTATTAATCTGAGTTGCTAAAGTATTAGCCATTGTAATAAGCCCAGCCGTATCAATACTAACACCTGCTCTTTGTAAATCTTGAATAATCCACTTCTCATCTGCAAGATTATCTCTTACTTTAAATTCTAATTTACTATTAATATCTGCAATATTTAACTGCTTATCATAAGTATCTGCTAAAAAGTTAATAATCCACTGAGGCACTCCCCCATCATCATCACCAAATTGATTAAATATCTCAACAATAATTTGCTCTTTTGTCATTTCAGCATAAGATTGAAGTTTTACCTCATTTTTAGAACTATCTAAAACTTTTGTAACACTTTCATCACTTACAATTACACTACTTGCTTTTTCAAGCTGATCATTACTTTCTACACTCTTTTTAAAATCATCAAAAGTTTTCCCATCCTCGAGTGTAATAATCATAGCACTATCATCTGGAATCTTAATAATCCCTTTTTCAATTAATGTAGAAACAGATTTAACAACACTTGCTTTTACAGTTTTCATAAGTGTCTTAATAGTATCTTTATCAACAGATTTAACTGAAGCTAACCCCTCTTCAATTGCTTGAGAAATAGCATCCACAATTAAAGATGTAATTTTATTAACTTTTTGATCTGCTACATCTTTATCTTCAACAGTTACACTTGTTTTCATCTCATAAACACGACCATCTCCGAGATTTTTCATATAACGAACAATATACTCTTGATCTCCTGCAATATTACTACACTCATATGCATGTGTTGCAGGATCTACAGGACATGAAATATTTGTATCTTCCATTTCCCCTTGTTCATTTAAAACATAAAGCTCTACAATCTCATCAGACGTTGCACTATCTGCACGTCTTACAAGCGAATGTCTAACTGGTGCTTTCGCGATATTTCCAACATCAACAGTACCCGCTAATGAAAGAGCTCCTTTGTAAATATTTTCAACAACTTCAGGAGCAGTTGAATCCCCATTCTCATCAGTAGCATCACTCGATGTCGAATTACATCCACTCATCCCCAATACTGCTACTGCCGCTAATGACAATGCTGAACTTTTTAATATATAATGCTTCATAATCATGTCCTTTATCTTTCATTGAATCTACGTAGTCTCTAACTACCTAGTCTCATTTTATCTCTAAAAAGATAAAGACTATCTACAATAAACAAAATCTATTAAAAATGGTATAAATATCTTTTATTGCTACTTAAGTGGCAGAACTCTCTTTTCAAATATTCTACAATTACACCGTAATTAAAAAAGTTACAAAATTACAAAAAAATTAAGAAATATAATTCAAAGGAGTTTGCTATGTTAGTAACAAGATATAATCCAAATATGAGAGAATTTCGCCGTGGTTTTGATCTACTTAATAGTATGTTAGATAATTTTACACAAGAGGAAAACTCAACACTAAAATTTGATTTTTCACCAGCTGTAAATACACGTGAAGGTGAATTTGCATACCATGTAGAGATTGACCTTCCAGGGATGAAAAAAGAGGATATCTCAATTAGCCTTGAGGATAAAACACTTGTAATTTCAGGTGAGCGTAAACTAAAAGAGGAACTCAAAGAGGATGATTATTACAAAATAGAGAGTGCATTTGGTAAATTTTCTCGCTCATTTACATTACCAGAAAATGTAGATATAGAAAACATCCATGCAGAAGCGAAAGATGGTGTTTTAGAAGTTGTAATTCCAAAACTAAAAGAAGAAGTACAAAAAGTTAAAAAAATCGAAATTAAATAAGGAAACCCTATGAAAACAAAACTTATCCTCTCAACAATCGTTGCATCAGCACTGGCACTTAGTGCTAGTGCAAGCACACAAATACAAGATATGAACAATGCAAAAAAGAGTGCTATTGTGAAAGAGCAAAAAAATGCAGTTGCAGCTCAAAAAGAACTTATTCAAGAAGCACTCGATTCTTTAGATTTCACGCATAAAGCACTTGTTGATTTATCAAGTAATAAACCAAAAAGTGCCAAAGTAAACATTCAAAAAGCACTTGGTAAACTTGAAGCAATTTTAAGTGCAGAAAAAGCTCCAAAACTGTTACCTATTAAAAACAGTATTAAAGTTATTGAATATGTTGGTGATAAGCAAAGTATTGAAGTAAAAGTAGACGAAGTAAAAGAGCTTATTAAACACAATAAACTTCAAGAAGCAAGAGTTCTGCTCAATACACTTCAAAGTGAGATTGATGTAACAGTTATCTCTTTGCCACTTGCGTCTTATCCTAGTGCATTAAGACTTGCATCAAAATATATTTATGCAAATAAAATCGAAGAAGCAAAAAAAGTTTTAGAGTTAGCACTAAGTACATTTGATACAACAACAGAGGTTATTCCTATACCACTTGTAAAAGCAATCAATCTTTCACATGTTGCTTCAATGCTTGCAAAAAAAGGTGAAAAACAAAAAGCTATTACATACCTTGAAAGTGCAAAAGATGAACTTGCAATTGCAGAATCTTTAGGGTACTTAAGTAGTTCTGATGAAACATACAAATCTCTTAACGATGCAATTGATGCAATTGAGAAAGAGATAAAAGGTAAAAATAAAGCTGAAAAACTTTTTGATGAACTCAAAACAAAACTAACAGATTTTAAAAATAAAATCTTCTCATCAAATGAAAACAAGTAGCACTTTGTAGTGCTACTTGGTATGATGTAGCTACACTTATTCATAGTGATATTTTATCTCAGAATTGCTAAATGTTCTGAGTATGAATAAGTGTAGCCACATCAAGTTTAAAATACAAATGAATATGAAAACCCACCAAATGTATCTATTGTGTTTTGTTGTTTGCTGTAAGGGGATTGAGATTGGTAAAAAAATGTAAATTTATGTGCATTATAATACAAATCTATACCGGCATATGCAGAAATGTTTAGTGTGTTTTTATCAAGATTGTATCCTTCATCTTTTGCTTCTTCAAGTATATATGAATATGCCAAAATATCCATATTGACTCCAACTGAACCAGACCAGCCAAAACCTTTGTGTTTTGTATCTCTCTGCAATAAAGCTGCTGCTTCTTTTAGGTAAGGGTAATGTACATTAAAATTTTGAATGTAATTTTTTCCTATGCGAAACATACTGCTTCCAAAAATATCGGTAGAAAAATTTCCTACTTCAAATCCGGCTTGATTAAACCAGTCCATATCAAGCCCGCGAAAATTATTCTTTTGCCAGCTTATCTCCCCATATTTATAAAGAAGCGTAAGTGTGTATTGTGTTGCAAGTTGTGTATCCCATCCTTGGGATTTATCATTACCTATGATCTTGTGAAAATGATTTTGAACCGCTTCACCACCGGCTTCCTCTCCTACAACACCGACCTCTATCCTGTACTCATGAAAACTTTGCTTACTCCATTTAAAAAGATAAGCCGATATACCCAGGTAACCTGCATAAGGTACATCATCATATTGTGGAGTTACAAGGTCAGTATTGGATGGAGTAATAATAATTTGATTGATACTTAAACCGACAGTACAACTATCCAAAGAGTTTCCAAGAGGCAGTTTTTTTGCTATGGTGGAGTATCTTAAATAACTCTCTTGTAATTTGTAAGTATCATCCAACCAACTTAAAGCCATCCCATTAGTAAAATGCCTATCTGTTCCCGCAAAAAAATCATTATAAAACAAAAATGCAAACTGATCCGCTTTAAGCATTGTTGAAAATATAAAAACCAACCCTATAATTTTTTGTTTCACTTAAAATTTTCCTTTTTTAAAAATAGAATAAATAAGCACCATTCCCATAAAAACAGCCGTTACAAATCCAGCTAACCCTAAAACAGGAATACCAAAAAGTAACGGTGGTGTTTTAGCAAGAAGCAACAACGAAGAACCGATTAAAATAGCTGCTATTACTACGGCTATTGAGAGGCGATTGAGTGACCTTTCCATACTCTCTTGTATATTTTCAAGCCCCATGTGCTGAAATTCAATTTTGAGTTTACCGCTTTTCATCTTCTGTGTTATGGCTTTAATATCCTGAGGAAACTGCATTAAAAAATCACCCAACTCTTTTGGTATCTCACCGACTTTGGAGAGAAATGCCATCAGTGAAAAGTTCTCTTTGTAAAATTGCATTACAAAAGGTTTGATTGCCACACTTGCATTAAAATTGGGATCTAGCTCTTTACCTACGCCCTCTATTGTCATCAAAGCCTTTACAAGTAGATAGTTATTCTCTCTGAAATAGACTCTATAACGATTCATCAAAGCAACTATATCATTAAGAAGGTTCTTCATTTTAATATCTTTGAGTGAAGCATAAAAATAGGTACGAATAACATCACCCATATCTTTGGCAAAGGCATCTTCATCAAGATCATCATTTTGTACTTTTGACAACTCTAAAATGCAAAGTGCCGCCTTCTCCTCTTCTTCTTTAGTGATATAATAAATCATATCGACAAAGTATTTTCGATCACGCTCTGCAATACTTCCCATCATTCCAAAATCAACAAACGAGATGCGTCCATCCTCAAGCACAAAAATATTACCCGGATGGGGATCTGCATGAAAAAAACGATGCGTAAATATCTGCTCACAAAGTAGATCAAAACCTCTTTGTGCAATCTCTTTTGGTTCAATGCCAATTGCTTTGAGTTTTTCGGT
>Ga0256837_1001920_pt1 | contig 13590 bp, 15 predicted proteins | sample 4562384metaG_FD_185976 | JGI IMG/M metagenome (GOLD analysis project Ga0256837, IMG submission 185976) | Hydrothermal vent microbial communities from Guaymas Basin, Mexico - 4561-384 | ecosystem: Environmental > Aquatic > Marine > Hydrothermal vents | place: Mexico: Guaymas Basin | collected... | reverse complement strand
AATTACAGATGATATGCCAGATAAAGCAAAAATAACAAAATTACCTTGGTATAAAGCATTTTTTTTAAGTTTTAAAGGTGGATTTAATTTACTTAGAATATTTGGGTATATTGTGCTTATTTTAGGGTTTATTTGGTTAAATAAAATTGATAGATTTGATTTTGCTTCATACTTTTTTGGACTTACATTAGTCCCAGCATTGGCCTTAATTTATTTGTGGATTGAGAAGAAAAGTGAAAACTGATATAGCAATTCTTGGAGCAGGGGCGAGTGGGCTTTTTCTTGCGAAATATTTAAAAAAAGATTATATTTTAATAGACCAAAATGAAATTCCACAAAAAATAAAAGTAAGTGGTGGTGGAAAATGTAATTTTACAAATGAAAAAGTTTCATATAAAAATTATCTTGGAAATAGGGAGTTTGTAGATAAAATTTTAAAATATTATACAAATAAAGATGTATTAAAATTTTTTAAAGATATAAATTATCAAAAAATTAAAAATAATCAATATTTTGCCTCTTCGAGTGATGAAATAATCAAAAAACTAAATCAAAAAAAATTTATAGCAAAAATTTTAAAAGTAGAAAAAAAAGATAACTTTTTAATCCATACTTCAAAAGGGATAATTGAAGCTAAAAAAGTAATAGTAGCAACCGGAGGAATTAGTTTTACTTCTTTGGGTGCTACGGATATTGGATATAAAATCGCTGAGAATTTCGGACATACAATAATCACTCCTAAACCAGCTCTTGTGGGGCTTACATTACAAAAGAATGATTTTTGGATGAAGAATTTAAGTGGAGTTAGTTTATTATGTAAAGTAGAAATCCCTTTGTATCAAGGTAAAAAAATTATAGATAAAAAAATATTTAAGGATAATATTCTTTTTTCTCATAGAGGAATTACTGGACCGGTAATTTTAAATACATCTCTTTACTGGCAAAAGGGGAGTATAAAAATAGATTTTTTACCAAATTATAAAAAAATAAAAACAAACAAATCTCCTTCAAACCTACTAAAACCAAAAAGATTTATTACTGAATTTTTAAAATCACAAAATATAAAAGATGAAAATAAAAATTTAGATTTAGTAGTAGAAAAATTAAAAAATTATACTCTCTCACCTGCTGGGACTTTTGGATTTAACAAAGCAGAAGTAACAAAAGGGGGAATTGATATAAATGAACTTAATGATTTTGAAAGTAAATTTTGTAAAAATTTATATTTTATAGGAGAAGTTTTAGATGTTACAGGGGAACTTGGAGGGTATAATTTTCAGTGGTGTTTTAGTAGTGCAAAATACTTAACTGATAAAATATAAAATTTGGTATAATTTCGTAAAAATATTTTAAGGATAATTTAATGGTAAAAATTCAAAATTTAAGAAAATCTTTTGGAAGTAGAGTTTTATTTGATGAAGTAAATTTAACTCTTGATAAAGGTAAAAGATATGGTTTAATTGGTGCAAATGGTGCTGGAAAAACAACATTTTTAAAAATTCTTGCTGGACTTGAAGAAGCAACAGAAGGTGAAGTAATTATTGGGAGTGGTTTAAAAGTAGGAGTTTTAGGGCAAAATCAATATGCTTTTGAAGATTTTACAATTTTTGATGCTGTTTTATATGGAAACAAAAGACTTTATGATGCTATAAAAGAGCAAGAAAAACTTTACATGAGCGAAGAATTCACTGATGAAATCAATAATAGAATTGGTGAATTAGAGATGATAAAAGTGGAAGAAGATCCAACTTATGAATTTGATGTAAGAATTTCTAAAATTTTAGATGATTTAGGATTTAGTAAAGATGACCATTATACTTTAATGAGTGAAATTCCAAATGCTGATAAATTTAAAATTCTTTTAGCACAAGTTTTATTTCCAAAACCAGATGTTTTATTTTTAGATGAACCAACAAATAACCTTGATATGGAAACTATCTCTTGGTTAGAAAATCAACTTCAAAGACACGAGGGGACAATGGTTGTAATTTCTCACGATAGACACTTTTTAAATGCTGTTGTTACACATATTCTTGATGTGGATTTTAAGAAAATTAGAGAATTTACAGGAAATTATGATGATTGGTATATGGCTTCAACTATTCTACAAAAACAAGCACAAGCAGATAGAGAGAAAAAAGAAGCACAAAAAAAACAACTTGAAGAATTTATTAGAAGATTTAGTGCGAATGCTAGTAAAGCAAAACAAGCAACTTCAAGACAAAAACAACTTGAAAAACTTGATATTAAAGCGATTGAATTATCAAGTAGAAGAGAACCAAGTATTGTTTTTAAACAAGCTTATGAGATTGGAAGAGAGATTCTTTTTGTAGAACATATCTCAAAAAGTTTTGATGATAAAAAAGTTTTAAATGATATTAGTTTTACAATGAATAGAGGGGATAAAATTGCTCTGATTGGTCCAAATGGGATTGGTAAAACAACTTTATGTGAGATTTTAGTGGGGAATATTGAACCAGATAGTGGTAAAGTTACTTGGGGAGCAAAAGCAAATCTGGGATATTTCCCACAAAATACAACTGATATAATTCAAGGTGATGAAAAACTTTATGATTGGTTAAGAGGATTTAAAAAAGATGCTGAAATAAATGATATTAGAAATTCACTTGGTAGAATGCTTTTTAGTGGAGAGGAACAAGAAAAATCGATAGTAAATTGTAGTGGTGGGGAAAAACATAGAATGATGTTATCTAAACTTATGTTACTTGGTCCAAATGTTCTTATTTTAGATGAACCAACTAACCATCTTGACCTTGAAGCGATTATTGCCCTTGGAGAAGCGATACATAATTACGATGGACAAGCAATTGTAGTTTCTCACGATAGAGATTTTATTGATGCTTTTGCAAATAGAATTATTGAAATCAATGAAGATGGAACTATTACGGATTTTATGGGAAGTTATGAAGATTATAGAGAAATGAAGGCAAATAAGTGATATATTTTTTTATTTATCTATTTTTAGAAATCTTTGTAAGCTATGAATTTACAAAAATATTTACCATTTTTGGAATGTTTTTTGAAGTTATAGGTACTCTTTTGTTAGGAATAATTATTTTAAAAAATTTAAATTTTTCATTAGCAGAAAATATGATGAGAGTAGCAAAAAGGGAAATTTCACAACAAGAATTTATATCAATAGGACTTTTTAAATTGGTGGGGGCAATATTGCTTATAGTCCCTGGTGTTTTTACTGATATTTTAGGTATTTTAATGCAATTTGATGAATTTGGAAGTTTTATAGCACGAAAATTTTTACCTAATCAAACACAAAAAAATAGTTTTGATGATGATATTATTGATGTAGAAATTGTAGAAGAGAAAAAATGACAAATAAACCTAAATATTCTTTATTTAAAAACACAACTTATGCTTTACAAGGTCTAAAAGATTTAATAACAACAGAAAGTTCATTTAAACTTGAAATGATAGTTTTTTTTATTGCTTTGCCAATTATTATTTATGTAGATAAAAGTATGATAGAAAAATTATTTTTATTTGGTAGTTTGGTATTAGTTTTGATAACTGAAGCGATGAATGGAGCAGTTGAAAGAGTTGTAGATTTAGTTACAAGAGATTATCATGAGTTGGCAGGCAAAGCAAAAGATGCTGGGAGTGCAGCAGTATTTTTGAGTATTAGTTTGGGTGTGATTGTGTGGGTGGTAATTTTAATATAAATAATAGTTAAACTTTTGCTTTTAATAAAATTAAAAAATATGCTATAATATCGGATAAATAATTTTAAGGAGAATATAATGAAAAAGTTGTTAATGTTTAGTGGGATTGTGATGATGTTATTAAGTGGTTGTGGGGATGATAAAATTACCTTAAATGATATTACTAAAAATGGGTTATCTAAATTAGAAAAAGGGATGACAAAAGAGCAAGTAACAAAAATTTTAAAATCAGAACCTGATACTGTTCAAAAAGTCGGGAATTATGAACTGTGGATTTACGAAGGTGTTGTTCAAGATAAAAAGAATGAAGATCTTAGTAGATATAAAAATTTTACAGTAAAATTTAAAGATGGAAAACTTGATTATACAGGGTATTTTGGTTGTAAGTTAGCACAAGTGGAGGATTAAAATATGAAAAAAATAATTTTAATATTAGTATTTATATCTATCTCTTTTGGGATAAATTTAAATAATGTAACTGAAAATAAGTGTTTTAGAAAAAGAGTTTATCCTTTTCCTGAAAAGGTTTTATTTAATGGGCTAAAAGATACATTTTTAAAATCTAATATAAATATAAAAAATGCATCTTCAAAAGATGGATTTTTACAAGGGAATGGAGTTTTAGCAAATGGAGATGAATTATATTCAATTATAATTACAGCAAGTATTAAAAAAGTAAATAAGGGTACTCAAATAACTACTATTATTAGTTATTCAAAATCTAAAAAAGAAGCAGAATTACAAACAGCAGGAGTTGCAGGAGTTAATTTTCCAATAGCAGTCCCTTGGAGAAAAAAATATATTTTTCAAGATAGTGGAAATATAACAGACCCTCTATTTTTTATGAGATTTTATATGAATTTAGAAAAAACGATTTATGAAAACTTAATGTTAGATAATTCTAATTTATATAATGATAACAACATTGTAAAAGAATCAACTTCAGAAGAAACAAAGAAAACAGAAAATAATACAACTTCAAAAGAAGAGATGGACTTTATAGAATAATCTCTTTTTTTTCCCTTTCTTTATAAATTTCCAAATTTTTTTGATATAATTTTATTTCGTAAATTTTTTACGATAATTCTCATCTATCAATTCCTTTGAATAGGTTGCCGAAAGGTTAATGGATAGAGAGGTAAAAAACCTAAATATAAAAATATAAATCAAGGAGCAATTATGGCATGTAGTGTAACTATGAAAGACCTTTTAGAAAGTGGAGTACATTTTGGACATCAAAAAAGAAGATGGAATCCAAAAATGAAAAAATATATCTTCGGTGTAAGAAAAAATATTTATATTATCGATTTACAAAAAACTTTAAGATATTTTAAATATACTTATAATATTGTAAGAGATTTCGCAGCAGAAGGAAAAACTGTTCTTTTCGTTGGAACAAAAAAACAAGCTGTTAATGTAATTAAAGAAGAAGCTATTAGATGTGGAATGCCTTATGTAAATCATAGATGGCTTGGTGGAATGATGACTAACTTTGAAACAGTAAAAAAATCAATTAGAAAATTAGACATTATTGAAAAAATGGAAGAAACTGGACAAATTAACCTTTTAACTAAAAAAGAAAGATTAATTTTAAGCAGAACAAAAGCAAAACTTGAAAAATATATCGGTGGTATTAGACATTTAAATACAACTCCTGATGTGTTATTTGTAATTGATGCAGTAAAAGAAAGAATTGCTATTGCTGAAGCTATTAGATTAGGAATTCCTGTTGTAGCACCACTTGATACAAACTGTGACCCAGATGTGATTGATTATCCAATTCCAGGAAATGATGATGCTATTAGAAGTGTTCATTTATTTGCTAAAACTATGGCAGATGCTATTATTGAAGGTAAAGAATTAGCAGCACAAGAAAGTGAAGAAGTAGAATTACCTGTAAGTGAAGAAGAGGTAAATGAAGTAGTTACTGAAACAAAAGAGGAAGCAGCAGCAGAATCTAAAAGTGAAGAAGAAATTGCACAAGAAGTAGAAGAAATTAAAGAATAATTTATAAATTTAGAAAAGGAGCAGATAATGGCAGATATTACAGCTAAAATGGTAAAAGATTTAAGAGCAAAAACTGGTGCTGGAATGATGGATTGTAAAAAAGCATTAGTTGAAGCTAATGGTGATGAAGAAAAAGCGGTAGAAGTTTTAAGAAAAAAAGGTCTTGCTAATGCAGATAAAAAAGGTAGTAGAAATGCTGCTGAGGGTGTAGTTAATATTGTGATTAGTGATGATTATAAAACTGCTACAATTTCTGAAATTAACTGTGAAACAGATTTCGTTGCAAAAAATTCAGATTTCCAAGATTTTGTAACAAGTACAACAACTCAAATTCAAAAAACTGAACCAGCTGATGTAGATGCATTATTAAATGGTGAATTTAAAGGTGCAAAATTTGAAGAAGAATTAAAAACAATTATTGCTAAAATTGGTGAGAATATTGTTATTAGAAGATTTGCTACAATTAAAACTGATGCAAATGGTATAGTAAATGGATATGTTCATATGGGTGGTAAAGTAGGTGTTATTGTAGCAGCAGCTTGTGATAAACCTGAAACTGCTGAGGCTGTAAAAGATATTTTAAAAGATATTTCTATGCATGCAGCAGCTATGTCTCCTAAATATTTAAATCCAGAAGCAATTCCAGTAGAAGATATTGAAAAAGAAAAAGAGATTGCAAGAGCACAACTTGCAAAAGAAGGGAAACCTGAAAAAATTATTGAAAATATTATTCCTGGAAAAATTAAAAAATTTGAAAAAGATAATTGTCTTACAAAACAAGCATTTGTAAAAGATGATAAAAAATCGGTAGAAGAAGTATTGTCTGAGACAGCAAAAGCTGTTGGTGGAGAAGCTACACTTGTAGAATATATTAGATATGAAATGGGTGAAGGTCTTACTAAAAATGGATGTACTCTTGCAGCAGAAGTTGCAGCAGCTTTAAACTAATCAAGGTTTTTCCTTGATTAAGGCTACAAATTTATCTCATTCTTTTGATTATTTATTATATGATAATATTTCACTTTCAGTAGTTCCACAAGAAAAAGTAGCAATTATTGGTGTTAGTGGTAGTGGAAAATCAACTTTATTATATAATCTTTCAACATTTTTAAAACCTCAAAAAGGGGAAGTCTTTTTATTTAATCAAAATATTTATACACTGAAAGAAAAAGAGTTAATTGAATTAAGAAAAAAGAAGATAGGTATAATATTTCAGTTTCATTATCTTTTTAATGGATTTAGTGCTTTGGACAATCTAAAAGTTGCTTCTATTTTAGCTCAGACAGATATAGATAATCAATTATTAAAAAGATTAAAAATAGATGATGTTATAAATCAAAATATTCAAACTTTAAGTGGAGGACAACAACAAAGAGTATCCATTGCAAGAGTTTTAATGAAAAAACCAAAAATAATTTTTGCTGATGAACCTACTGGAAATTTAGATAGACAAACAGCTTTTGAAGTGATGGATATTTTAGATGAATATTGTAAAACATTTAATGCTAGTTTAGTAATGGTAACACACGATGAAGAACTTGCTCAAAAATGTGATACAATTTACAAACTTGAAAATAAAAAATTATTAAAATGGACTATATAAGTTTATTAAATGATAAATCTGTAACTACATTTTTTTTATTATTTATTAGATGGAGTTCATTACTTGCTTTTTTGCCTATTTTTAATTCTACTACTATTCCGAATATTATAAAGGCTACTTTTGTTGTTTGGTTTACTTTTGTTACCTTTCCAATGGTTCCTATTATTACTTTTGAAGTAAATTTAAATAATATTTTTTTAGCAATTATAAATGAAGCAACTTTTGGTTTTTTTACAGGAATAGCTATTCAAATTGTTTTTATGATTTTAAGTTTTGCAGGACAACTTATCTCTTTTGTAATGGGTCTTACAATGGCAAATATTGTAGATCCCACTAGTGGGCAACAAACACCAGTGATTTCACAATTTTTTAATATTACAGCGATTACTATTTTTTTGGCTATAAATGGACATTATTTAATGTTACTTTTAGTTGCTAAGTCTTTACATTCTATGCCTTTTGGAGAATTTTTTGAAATGAGACATATGGGAGAATATTTGATGATAGAGATGAGTAAATTTTTTGTATTAGGATTTTCTATTGCTTTTCCGATAATTGCTGTTTCTATTTTAAGTGATATAATTTTTGGAATGATTATGAAAAGTATGCCACAATTTAATCTATTGGTAATAGGATTTCCTATAAAAATAGGTCTTAGTTTTGCGGTAATTATAGCCATTTTAGGTAGTATGATGTTTTTATTTAAATCAGAAGTTTTAAAAGTAATAAATATTTTAAGTACTTTTATTTGAAAATATAAATTATGGTATAATTACTATATGAAAAAAAAGGAGTTTATAATGTTAAGAAAAATATTGTTTAGTGGATTATTTATGAGTAGTTTATTAGCAGTTTCTTGTTGGAATACACAAGAAAAAGCACTTCAAGAAGAAGCAGAATTAGATGGTAAAATAGTTTTTTCATTCAAGGATGCAGTAACTTGTGAGCCTATAACAAAAGCAGATATTAGTTTTTTAAACAATCACTTTATAACAAATAATAAAGGGGAGGTTAGAATGCCTATACCACCTGATGATTTAGATGCTAATATACCTATATTTGTGAAAAAAAATGGGTATATACCATTGAAACAAAATATTATTGCAAGTGTTGGGAGTTATTGGCAACATAGATTTTTATTATCAAAAACCATTCCTATTCATTCAGTTAGATTTGTATTAAATTGGGGAGAAACTCCTAAAGATTTAGATTTACATTTGATAAGTGATGATTTTCATATTTCTTATAGAAATAAAATATTATCAACTCAAGCCAAATTAGATAGGGATGCTAGAAATGGATATGGTCCAGAAACTATTACATTGAATAATTTAAATGAAAATAAAAATTATAAACTTTATGTATATAAATATTCTGCTAATGGAAATTTAGATCATAATGTTCATGTAAGTGTATATAAAAATAATGAATTGAATAAAGTTGTCAATTTACCAGATAATATATCTGGAAAATGTATTCAAATTTTAGACATACAAAATAATAGAATTCATTATGATATCAAAACTGTACCAGATAATTTTTGTAGGGTAAAGTAAATTTTACTTTACCCATAACTTATCGAATATTTTTATAAATCTTCTTGTGAAAGTCCAATCATCATTTATATACAAAAGTTCATAATTTTTATAAAAAGCACTTTTAGTATAATTAGCACTTCCAAAACTTACTATTCTATCATCAATTATAAACATTTTTATATGCATGATACCTTTATATCTTCCTTTTCCAACTCCTTTTAATAATTTTACCTTTATATTTTTTAGTTTTTTTAATTGCGGGATAATACTCCAATGTTTTTGATTTTTATTATTTTCATAATCTGCTATTATTTGGATTTTAATACCTCTTCTTGCTGCACTTTTTAGTGCTTTTAGAAAGTTTTTGTTGGTAAAAGTAAAAATGGCAATTTTAATATTTTTATGAGCTTTGTAAAATAGTTGTGTAATGGTTTGTTCTGCTTTTTTTCCATCTTGTGGTAAAAAATAAACATTATCTTGTGCTTGAATATATATAATAATGAGAATTAGAAATAATATTTTTTTCATTCTATTCCTTTTTGGTATAATTATACAAAAAATGGGAGACAATATTATGGAAAATATCCTTTTATTTACTGATAATGCTACAATAGAAAAACTTTTTTCTTTAAGTTTAGAAAAAAAAGGGAAAAATCTTATAAAAGCTGATTTAGAAAATTTAGATTTAAATGCAGCAGATTTGATTTTTGTTGATAGTGGAGTATTAAATGATGAATTATTAAATATTTTAAATAATACTTTAAAAAAGAAAGTATTGATTTTAGGTAAAAATGAGGAAAAACAGATAGGGTTTGATGAATATATGACTAAACCTTTTTTACCAACTGATTTGATAGATTTACTTACTAAATTAGAAAATAGTAAAGATGAAAAAGATGAAACTGTAAATAATGAAATGGAAGGATTTGATGATTTTGATGTTTCTGAAAATGGTAAAATAGATGATTTAGATTTATCTGATATTGAATTAGATAATGTCGATGATAATAAGAGTGATAATGATGAATTAAATTTTGATGAATTAGATGATGATATTTCTTTTGATACGGAAGATAAAGACTTAGAATTAGATGATATAAATTTTGATGAAATGGATAATTCTTTTGATGAGTTAGAAACAGGGGATAAAGAGGATGAAAATGATGAACTAAATTTAGACGAAGTAAGTGAGGAAGATAATAAAGAAGAAGATTTAAATTTAGATAATTTCGATGAAGAAATAAGTGTGGAAGACGATAAAGAAGAAGATTTAAATTTAGATAATTTTGATGAAGAAAAAGAAGACGATTTAAATTTGGATGAAATAAGTGAGGAAGATAATAAAGAAGAAGATTTAAATTTAGATAATTTTGATGAAGAAAAAGAAGATGAGTTAAATTTGGATGAAGAAATAAGTGTGGAAGATAATAAAGAAGAAGATTTAAATTTGGATAATTTTGATGAAGAAAAAGAAGATGAACTAAATTTAGATGAAGTAAGTGTGGAAGATAATAAAGAAGAAGATTTAAATTTGGATAATTTTGATGAAGAAAAAGAAGATGAACTAAATTTAGATGAAATAAGTGTGGAAGATAATAAAGAAGAAGATTTAAATTTAGATAATTTCGATGAAGAAAAAGAAGATGAACTAAATTTGGATGAAGAAATAAGTGTGGAAGATAATAAAGAAGAAGATTTAAATTTAGATAATTTTGATGAAGAAAAAGAAGAAGATTTAAATTTAGATGAAGCCTTGTCTATGATAGATGAATCAAGTATGGCACAGGCAATAGGGGAAGAGATAGAAATACCAAAAGAAGAAAAAGAGGAAAACATCTTAGAAGAAAATGTATCTGAAAATAAAACACAAGAAACAGTTCAAAATGAAGAAACACAACCAATTCAGACAACAGAAGAAAAAGTAAATACTCTTAATTCCCTTTTAAATCTTGATTTAGAAGCATTGAAAAATTCAGGTGCAACAATTACTATTACAATTAAATTTGATAAGGAATAAAAATGGGTAGTTTAGTTATTCTCTCAGGTCCAAGTGGTAGTGGAAAAACAAGTGTAGCAAGAGAAGTGTGTAAGAGAATAGGATTAGATAAAACTTATTTCTCTATCTCTTCTACAACAAGAAAACCTCGTGAAGGAGAGCAAAATGGAGTTGATTATTTTTTCTTATCAAAAGATGAGTTTTTAAAAGATATTGAACAAAATCAATTTTTAGAATGGGCAGAAGTTCATGGAAATTACTATGGAACAAGTTTAAGACCTATAAAAGAAGCACTTGATAACGAGAAAATAGTATTCTTAGATATTGATGTTCAAGGGTTTGAATCTATTCAAAAAATATATCCAAAAGTGATAACTTCTGTTTTTATCACTACTCAAAATAAACAAATTTTAATCGATAGATTGAAAAATAGAGGGACTGAAACACAAGAATCTCTTCAAACAAGACTTATAAATGCTTTAAGTGAAATGAGAAAGATAGAAGAATATGATTATTTACTAATAAATGATGATTTTAATGAAAGTATTGATAATCTTGAAGCAATAGCTAGAATTTCACTTTTAAAAGCAAGTAAAAATGATTTAGAAAATTTTATAAAGGAATGGAATAAATGAAACAACAAGTTATAAATATAATTAAAAAACACATTGATGATGAAATAATTTTGCAAAAACCTAAAAAAGAGGAATTTGGGCATTTTGCTGTGCCTGTATTTAAATATGCAAAAATAGCAAAACAAAATCCAATGGAATTTGCTCAAAATTTATGTAGTGAATTTGAATGTTATAATGAGTTTGAAAGTGTGGAAGCAATAGGTGGTTTTGTAAATTTTAAACTTAGTGATAGTATGTTAGATTTAATGTCAAATAGAGTATTAGATGTAAAAAGTGATTTTGGAAAAGGTGTAAAAGAAGAAACAATTTTACTTGAATATATTTCTGCTAATCCAACAGGTCCTATGCATATTGGACATGCAAGAGGGGCTATTTATGGAGATGCTTTACTTAGAATAGGAAGACATTTAGGATATAAAATTGATAGTGAATATTATGTAAATGATGCTGGAAATCAAATGAATTTATTAGGTGTTTCTGTATATTTATCAGCAAGAGAAATTTTAGGAATTGATGTTAAATGGCCAGATGAATTTTATAGAGGAGAATATATCAAAGATTTGGCAAAAGAAGCTATTCAAGAATTTGGAGAAAATTATTTTCAAAATCCAATAGAGATAATAGAAGAAAATGAAACTAAAAAAGCGATTTTTTCAGATGAAAAATTAAATATTTGGTCAAAAGATAAAATGCTTGAACTTATCAAACAAGATATTACAAATCTAAAAGTCACAGAGTTTGATAATTGGGTAAGTGAAAAATCTCTTTATTCTGAATGGGATAATGTGCTTAAAAAACTTCAAAAAAATGGTGCTATTTATGAAAAAGATGGAAAACTTTGGCTAAAAAGTACAGAATATAAAGATGAAAAAGATAGAGTAGTAGTTCGAGAAGATAAAAGACCTACTTATTTAGCAGGAGATATAATTTATCATAACGATAAATTTAAAAGAGGTTATGATAAATATATCAATATTTGGGGTGCTGATCATCACGGATATATCGCAAGAGTAAAAGCTGCCATTGAATTTTTGGGATATGATAGCAAAAAACTTGAAGTTTTACTTGCTCAAATGGTAAAATTACTCAAAGGTGGGCAAGAATACAAAATGAGTAAAAGAGCAGGTAATTTTATTTTAGCAAGTGAAGTTGTTGAAGATATTGGAGCAGATGCTTTAAGATTTATTTTTCTTACAAAAAAAGCAGATACACCACTTGAATTTGATGTTGATGATTTAAATAAAACAGATTCAAGCAATCCTGTATTTTATGTAAATTATGCTTATGCGAGAATAAACTCTATTTTTAATAATTTAAATAAAACTTTTGATGATACAAAAGAGATAAAACTTAATAATCTTGAAAAAGCAGAAAAAGAGTTACTTTTTTATGCTCTTCAACTTCCTTATGAAATAGAAGATAGTTTTAAACATCGTGAGCCTCATAGAGTTACAAATTATTTGATTTCACTTTCAGCAAAACTTCATAGTTTTTATAATTCAAACAAAGTAGCAGGAGATGAAAGAGAAAATATAAGACTTAAAATTTTAGCAGTTGTTGCTACTATTATCAAAGCAGGACTTGATTTACTTGGGATAGAAGTAAAAGGGAAAATGTGAGGAATATCAAAATTGATATAACTTTAAGAAGTGTAATTTCAAAACTTCCTCACACTTTTGTAAGATTATTGACAAACAAAGAGGGTAAGAAATTATTAGATACTGCTTTGCCAGAAGTTAAGGATAAAAGAGCTGATTTAATAGTAGAGATGGAAGATAAATCAATTTTTCATCTTGAAGTCCAAAGCAGTAATGATAAAACTATGCCGTTTAGAATGTTGGAATATTTCTTTTTAATAAGAGAAAAATTTAAAACAGATAATATTTTTCAAATGGTATTGTATGTTGGAAAACATAAAATGAATATGGAAAATAGGATAAATTTAGATAATCTAAAATTTAATTATCAATTAAAAAATATTAAAGAGATTGATTGTAATGAACTTTTAACTTCAAAAGATTTTGATGATAAAATTTTAGCTGTTTTATGTAAAATTGATGATGAGAACGGATATATAAATACAATAATTCAAGACCTTATAAAACTTGATGAA
>Ga0256837_1001919_pt1 | contig 13592 bp, 9 predicted proteins | sample 4562384metaG_FD_185976 | JGI IMG/M metagenome (GOLD analysis project Ga0256837, IMG submission 185976) | Hydrothermal vent microbial communities from Guaymas Basin, Mexico - 4561-384 | ecosystem: Environmental > Aquatic > Marine > Hydrothermal vents | place: Mexico: Guaymas Basin | collected... | reverse complement strand
TGCTACAAATAATATATTTAAACTTTCTTTACTCATCTCTATCCTTTAACATTAAAGCACCCCTTAATGATGCATCTTTTAATTTTGTATTAATAATCTTCACATTTTTAAGTGCAATTGGCATTGTATAACTTACTATCTTTGTAGATATTATACTCTTAAGTTGTGGATTTGAATCTATAATACCACCACCTAAGACTACAATTTTTGGATTAAAAAGTGTTATTGCAGTTGCAATTGCATACAATAATGCTTCTTCAAACTCTTCATATATCTTATTTGATTCTATGTTACTTTTTAACTCTTGTAGAGTTAACTTACTCTCTATATTTTTATATTTTTTCCAGTTCTTTAGTGCTGAACCAGAAGCAAAAAGTTCAATACAATTATTTTTTCCACATCCACATTTAAAAGGAGTTTCTTTATAAGGAATATGCCCTAATTCAGTTGCCACACCACTAAAACCAGTTATAAGTTTTGAGGAACTAATAACCCCAAGACCAAGACCTGTTCCAACATATATGGCACAAATATCTTCCTCATTAAGAAAATTAGACTCAGCTAAAACAGCACAATTTAAGTCATTTTCTATAAAAAGTTTAAGCTCATACCTGTTTTTAAAATAACTTTTTATCTCATATACATCTATTTTAATATTTGGAGCCAAAAGTATGACCCCATCTTTAACTTGACCTGCATAAGAGATGCAGATAACTTTTATATCTGTATTCTCTTTTAAGATAGCCTCTATCCAAAATACTAAACCTATAGTAGAACTTTTCTCTCTAAATTTTTTTAATAAACCATCCTCACCATAAATCTCACCACGCAAATATGTACCACCTGCATCTATAGCTAAAGTCATAACAAAATCTTTTTGTATATCTCTATGTATTTTAATGCACTCTTTGTAAAAGATAAATCTTTTTGCATATTTAATTTTCTTATTTTATTGAATTTTTTGCTATTTTTCTTTAGTTTTAAGGCTTTATCAATAGCTAAAAGTAAATCTTTTTTAGTTTCTTTTTTAAATACAAGTCCATTCACTCCATCAGCAACACTATCTTTTAAACCACCAACTTTATGGACAATAGGTAAAGTTCCATATCTCATAGCTATCATCTGATTTAATCCACATGGCTCAAACTTTGACGGCATAAGTAAAAAATCTGCAGCAGCATAAGTTTTATGTGATAAAACTTCATCATAAGTATCTATAAACTCAAAGTTTCTATACTCTTTTGCCATTTTTTTCAGTTTTTTTGTAATCTCTAAATTTCCCTCTCCAAGTATAAGGAAATTAACTCTTTTTGCTAGCAATTTTTTTAAAGATTTTATAACTAAATCTATACCTTTTTGCTCAACTAAACGAGTTATCATAACAAAAAGTGGAATTTTTGAATTTTTTAAAGTTGATTTTTTTAAAAAAGCTTTTTTATTTTCTAGTTTATTTTCTAATCTTTTAAAATCATATTTAAAATATAGATTTTCATCATTTTTAGGATTAAATATAGTTGTGTTTATACCGTTTAAAATCCCACTCAATTTATTTTTGTGATATTTTAAAAAACCATCAAGTCCACAACCAAACTCTTTTGTTAAAATCTCTTTAGCATAAGTTGGACTAACTGTAGTTACGGCATCACTATAAGCAACACCAGCCTTCAAAAAATTAATATTCCCATAAAACTCCAAGCCATCTATATTAAAATACTTTTGATTTATGGAGAGTTTTTCTAATGAGCTTTGTTCAAAAATTCCTTGATATGCAAGATTGTGAATTGTAAAAACTGTTTTAATTTTTAACTTCTCCTCTTTTATATAAAGTGCGCTAAGAGCTGTATGCCAATCATTTAAATGAAGCAAATCAACATTCAATTTTTGTGCCAGCAAAACAATTGCTTTGCAAAATATACCAAAACGCAAGTCATTATTTGCATAATCTCCGTATCTATCTCCGTAAAGATCTTGTGTATCAGAAAGTAATGGAGCATTTACAAAATATGTTGCTATATTATCCTCAACTTTTTTGTAAAAACTAAGTTTATAATAGATGCCACCTAAGATAATTTCATCACTAAACTCTAGATTCAAATCATCTTTTTTCATAAAACCATATAGCGGCATAATCTTTGTTATATTTTCAAATTCTGCTAAAGATGTAGGGAGAGAATCAGCTACATCAGCTAACCCTCCACTCTTAGCATGTGGAAATATTTCACTTGAAGCAAAAAGTATATTCACTATTTCCAACTATATATTGCTTCATCTTCTAGTAACATCTCAATCTCTAAAAGTCTATTATATTTTTCAAGTCTTTCACTTCTTGATGCTGAACCAGTTTTAAGATGTCCACCATCCATAGCAACTGAAAAATCAGCTAAAAAAGTATCTGCTGTCTCACCTGAACGATGTGATAATAAATATCTCCAACCATTATCTCTACACATTCTAACTGCATCTATAGTTTCGGTTACTGTTCCTATCTGATTTAATTTGATTAAAGCAGAGTTAGCACTGTTTTCTTTTATACCACGAGCAATAAACTTTGTATTTGTAACAAAAATATCATCACCAATAATCTCTGTTTTATCTCCAAGTTCCTTAGTTATTTTTGCAAAACCATTCCAATCTTCTTCAGCTAATGGGTCTTCCCAAAAAATTATAGGATATTTTTCTATCCACTCTTTAGACATAGCAATAAGTTCATCACTGCTTTTTTCTCCAGCACCAGACCATTTAAGATTATATTTACCATCATCTGTCCAAAAAGATGTAGCGGCACTATCTAGTCCTATCATAATATCTTTACCTGCTTCAAATCCAGCTTTTTGTATCGCTTCGATAATTAGCTCCATAGCCTCTTCATTACTATTTAGATTTGGAGCAAAACCACCCTCATCTCCAACTGAAGTAGCAAGTCCACGAGAGGCTAAAATCTTTTTTAGTTCATGAAAAGTTTCTGACACATAGCGTAAACCTTCACTAAAAGTAGGAGCGCCAATAGGTACTGCCATAAACTCTTGAATATCTACACTATTGTCAGCATGTTCACCACCATTTAAAATATTCATACATGGTACAGGTATTCTTCTTGCATTACTTCCACCTAAATAACGAAAAAGTTCAACACCACTTGATTTTGCGGCAGCTTTTGCTGCTGCCATAGAGATACCAAGAATTGCATTTGCACCAAGATTTGATTTATTTTCAGTCCCATCAAGATCTATCATTGTTTTATCAATCTTAGTTTGTTCTTTTGCATCCATACCAACAACTAATGGTGCGATAACCTCATTCACATTTGAAACTGCTTTTAAAACACCTTTTCCATTATATCTTTTTGGATCACCATCTCTTAACTCTACTGCTTCATATTCCCCAGTACTAGCACCAGATGGAACTGATGATGATACTTTTGTACCATCTTCTAACTCCATTAAAACTCTAACCGTTGGGTTACCTCGTGAATCTAAAATCTCTAAAGCTTTAATACTTTTAATAATTGAATTTGACATTTTTTACTTCCTTAATTTTGTTTTAAGATCTATTTTATATTGCAATACTACTAAATAACATATCCATCACATCTTGAGCATCTTTTTGAAGTTGTTTTAAATGTTGTGTTGATATAAAACTCTCTGCATATATTTTATATATATCTTCTGTTCCAGATGGACGCATTGCTACCCATCCATTTTTTGTTACTATTTTAAGACCTCCAATTGATGCAGAATTTCCAGGGGCATCACTTAATATTTTTTCAATTTTCTCACCAGCTAATGAATCAATATTTATCAGCTCAGCATTAAGTGTTTTTAGTACCTTCTTTTGCTCTAAGGTTGCAGGAGCATCTATCCGTGCATAATATGATTTTCCAAACTCTTTTTCAAACTCTTCATAAATATCTGCAATATCTTTACCTGTCACAGTCATAATTTCTGCGGATAAAAGAGTCATAATAATTCCGTCTTTATCTGTACTCCAAACACTTCCATCAAAACGAAGAAAAGAGGCACCTGCACTCTCCTCTCCACCAAATCCAAGCCATCCCTCATACAAACCATCTACAAACCACTTAAACCCTACTGGAACTTCATAAACATCTTTGCCAAGACTTTTACAAACACGCTCTATCATTGAGCTAGAAACTAATGTTTTTCCAACTTTTAAATTTTTAGTAAAATTTTCTCTATGTTTGAATAAGTACCAAATTGCAACACTTAGATAATGATTTGGATTAATCAGTCCACCTTTTGGAGTGACTATCCCATGTCTATCTGCATCTGTATCATTTGCAAATGCTAAATCATAATTATCTTTAAGTTTAAGAAGTGATGCCATAGAATAAGGAGAGGAACAATCCATTCTAATTTTTCCGTCATGATCAAGTGTCATAAACGAAAAAGTATAATCCACATACGGATTTATAATATCCATATCAAGTTTGTAATAAGATTTTATTTTTTTATAAACAGCTATTGCAGATCCACCAAGAGCATCAGCTGCTATTTTAAGTTTTGAGTTTTTTATTTTCTGCATATCTATAATTTCACCAAGTGCTTCCACATAAGGAGTAATGAAATCAATTTCTTTTAAATAAGATGAGCTGTAAGCATCTTCTAGCTCAACTATCTTTACATCTTTAAGATTGTTTTTCAATATCTCGTTAGCACGCTTTTCTATAAGTGAAGTAACATCTGTATCAGCTGGTCCTCCATTTGGTGGGTTATATTTAAAACCACCATCTCCTGGTGGATTATGTGATGGAGTAATAACAATTCCATCAGCTTTTTGTGAATATTTTTTATTGTATTCTAAGATAGCAAAAGAGATAAGAGGAGTTGGAGTAAATTCATTATCTTTTGATATACAAACAGATATTTCATTAGCAATGCAAACTCTTATAGTTGTCATCTGTGCAACACCTGAAAGAGCATGAGTATCTTTTCCTATAAATAGTACACCATCATAAGCAAACTTTTTCTTATATTCACAAATGGCTTGTGTTATTGCCATGACATGATTTTCATTAAAACTCTTGTTTAAAGCATTTCCACGATGCCCTGAAGTACCAAAAGCAACAAGTTGAGTTTCTAAATTAGAATCTGGTTTTAACTCATAATAAGAGCCTATAAGTAAAGGAACATCTATAAGTTCACTTTGTGGGGTTAATTTACCTGCTAAGTTGTGTATCATTTTAATCTCCTCTTAGTAGTTTAGCGCAATATTCAGGTTCTACGCTGTTGATAGCCATTCCTGTTGAAAGTTCAAATCCACCTAATCTATATATCCTTGGTGTAATGCTAAGCGAAAAACGATAATTTTTATCTAAAGTTTGTATAAATTGTTTATTTTCAAAATTTTCATTTAATGGAGAAATATGAAAATAAAGATTATAATCAAAATTGCCTAATTGCTTTTTGAGCATAACAAATACTTTTTTTATAATATCTGATAAGCTGATAACATCTTCCCTGCTGCAAATATCAAGAGAGTATATATTTGTTGTTGGTGCTATCATAACTTCAAATGGGTATGCACTAGCGTATGGACAAAATGCTATAAAATTACCAACTTGACTTATAAGTCTAGTTTTTGTTTTTAGCTCATTGTAGATAATATCTTCAAGTATTCCACGACCATGATGATAATAATATTTTAAATTTCTTTGTAAAAAGTCCGACTCATTTTTTGGTACAATAGGTAATGCCAATATCTGTGTATGTGGATGCTCTTGCGTAGCTCCAGCATTTGAACCAAAATTTTTAAATATACTTAAATGTATAAGTCTTTTATCTTGTCTTAAATCTTTAAGCCTAATAATCATACTTCTTAACCAATTCTCTATCTCTGTAATTTCTAAATCAGCCATACCACAATCATGACAAGGGGAATCTATCAAAACTTCATGAGCACCAATACCAGAGATTGATTCAAATAGTCCATCTCTTTTAGATATATCTTCAAGTTCAACTTGAACAGCTTTATAAAGATTTGGAACTACCCTTGTTCTCCACATACCAGAGTTTGCTTCATTGTCTCTAAGGGCGTAAATTTCTGCTGGAGTTAGTTCTTCATTTCCCTCACAAAAAGGGCATGTAGATTTTGAATTTTTTTTCTCTTGTGTATTAGAAAGATTCGGTCGATGCAATCTTTCTGGAGCTATTAGGATATATTGATTATTTAACCGATCTAATCTTATTTCAGACATTAACAAGCTCCAACTCTAATTTAAACTCTAACTCTTTTTTAAATTTAGTTACAAAGATAAATGAGATACCTTGTGCAACTTTATCAAACCCACTTTCACTTTGAGAGATAGTATTTAAAATATAAGCAAAAACATCACACCTTATATTTGTTTTTAATTTTATAGTTTTATCTGTAAAATCATCATATATCTCTAATTCATTAATAGCAAACTCACTAAATCCATCACCTATATTTTTAGAATTGAAAGTTATCTTATCTGGATGTGCAAAGTGCATATTTAGTTCACACCCATAAAAAAGTCCCTCTTCAAAGCTACTATCAATATTTATTTTCATATCTATGTTATTTGTATCAAACTTATATGCTTTTTTTAAGCTTGTAGTGTATTTTTGTGGAAGAAATAGACCTCCAACTCTTTTAAAAATATTTTTTTTCTTAGTTAATTCAAACGGTTGATTTGCAAAATCACCAAGCTCATTAAAACTCAAAGATTTAAAATTTTCTAAACTAAACTCATCATCACTAAAATGGTCAATAAATGAATATTTTTGATGCCAATCATAAATAAGTTCATTTTTAAGTTTATCAACATCTAAAAAATCATTAATATGGATGGTAGCTATCTCATCACTTTTTTCTGTTTTGTGTTCTACACTTTTTGGATTTATTATCTTGTCGTGATAAGCTTCCTCTCTTCTCATAATAGTATTTTGCCAGTTAAATAGTGTGTCAAGTGAACCAAACTCCATCATCTGCGCACCATTTTTAAGAGATATAACAATACTTAAGTTTTTAGTTAAAACTTTCAACTCCTCAAAACCATCATAATCTATATCTAATAATTCGTATTTTATCTTTTTCTTTGCTTGAGATTTTTCTAACTCTAAAAGATATTTATAAGCATTATCTCTTAAGTTTGGAAGATAAAGTCCACCGAAAACACCATGCCAAAAAACATCATTTGTTTGTAGTTTGTATAGTGATTCAAGTGTGTTTTTATCTAGTTTATCTTGTACTTTTGAAAAGTAAAGCATTCTCTTATGAAGATAATTACTCTCACTATATTTTATAAAAAAGTTTTTCCAAATTCCACCTTTTATAAATGAAACACCAACATCATCAAAATAGTTATCTCCAACATCCTCTTTTAATTTTTGCATAGCTAAAGTTTGTTTTGCTTTTAAACTCCACTCACCCATCTCAAAGTATGAACTATTGTTTATATATGCCAATCCTAAAGAGTGGTTTTTACTCATATATTCACTATAGTGCTGTGTTTGTATCTGTTTATGGGAGCAAACAGCCTTTAAAAAATTTTTAAGCCATTTTTTATCATAAACCCACTCATGAGTTTTAGGCCAAAGACCAAATTTTTCCGCATCATCAAATATAATAGCTGCTGAATTTTCATCTTTTGCATGTGACAAAATAGCCTCTATTGAGCGTTCAACACTAAAAAATGGCAGGGCATATCTAAGCGATTGAGATATTGCAAAGAGTGAAAGTTTATGATTATTTTCCTCGGTAGTATAATACCCATCCATTTTAGAAGCATCAAATCCACTGCTTAAAAAATGGTAATCATCAACTACGGTATAATCAATTCCACATGCTGATAAATCACTAATCAATGAAGATTCCCAAACCCTTTCAGTAAGCCATATACCTTTTGGTTTTTGACCAAAATGTTTTTTTAAATAACAGCTTAGTTTATTTATTTGAGCTTGTCTATCACGCGCAGGTATAGAACTTAAAACAGGTTCATAATATCCAGCTCCAACCCATTCAATAGAGCCTTTATCGGTTAAAAACTTCATATTTTCAAATATATCTGGATGGTTTACTCTGATTCTATCGAGCAACCAGCCACTACTATGAACACTAAATTTAAATTCACTATACTCTACCATAGTTTCAAAAAATGGCTTATAACAACGCTCAATGGCTTCATCAACAGCATCACCAAAATTATCAATAGGTTGATGCATGTGGATTCCAAATAATAAAGATACTTTTTTCAAACTTTTCCTTTTATACAAACCAATTTTGACTATAATCATTGCCTAAGTCAATTTTCAACTCACCAAATCCAGGTAAAATCTGAATTACACTGCCATCTTGAATTAACTCAAATCGTATAGATATCTCATCTATATCTATCTTAGTTTTATCTATCGCCATCTCTATACAATTTCCACAAACAACTTCCACTTCCAAATTACCTATAAAAGTTTTTTCATCTTTAAAATTTATAGTACCTTTTATATTTAATGGTTCTATTAAAATATCTATCGTATAAATTTGACAAAATTTCTTTCTCTTAATCTCAAAGGAAAAATATATTTTTTCATTATCTTGTCCATAACGAATTTTTTTTACTTCACCTCTCTCTTTATCCATGGTTGAAAAAAGTTTACTCTCATCTATAACACCACATCCCATCCACTCAAAAAAAGAATCCATTTTTCCATTGATAGTTGGTGATATATCTAATTGAGGCTTTAACCAAAAATTTTGAGTAGTTTTGTCTTTAATAATAGGAAATAGTATATCGTTAGGAGAGGCAACGCTCATAAGGTCATATATATTGATAAGATGATTACGAAATAGTTCATCAAACTCAACACCAAACTCAGTAAAGTGGTCATCTCCATACCACCAAAACCAATCAGAACACTCAGCAGCTAAAAAATGCTCACTTATTTTATCTTTTATATCCTCATTTAAATTATTTTTATGTCTCTCATAATCTCTTTTGGTTAGGTATATAAGCTCCCAAGCCTTTGTTTTTTCGCTATTTCCAACCCAAGTATTAAATTCACCATGTATCCAACTACCAGCTGCTAAAAATGGCAACTTTTTTTTTGGTAATTTATACACTTCATCCATATTGAGAGTCTTTATCCAAGTTGTGTTAGATATATCACTATAAAGAGCATTAAAAAAATCATATCCATTATTTTTATAAAACTCCCAAGCATTTTCACCATCTAAGATAATAAAAACTGTCTCGTTTTCTCTTATATTTTGAATTTTAGACAACTCTTGCATAAAGTTATTGGATGCCTCTTTTGGTTCTTTATGCCTATATGTAAAACCTATCAAATCACTTAAATAATGGTCACGAAATCCGATGCACATATCTTTATAGTTGTATGGAGTATAAAGGTTTACTCTGTCATTTGAGTTTAATGAACGAAACAGTATATCTTCATCCGTTGCTATCCAATCAATACCGCTTTGACTAAGAAGCTCTACACTCTTTTCATCAACCGCACCCTCAGCAGGCCAAAACCCATTTGATTTAAATCCAAAAGTTTTATAAAATAGTTCTTGTGCTTTTTCTATCTGCAAAATTGCATCATCTTTAAGTGAAAAATGCTCTTTTGGTATAGTCGTATTTGGGTTTGCTTTTGAAGCATTATTCATATCCAACAGTAACGGAAGTATTGGATGATTAAGAGGTGTTGTAGATAAACTTATAATGCCATCTTGATAAAGTTGTGTATAATATTCAAATATATGCGAAACAAAATCTGAAAGTTCTTCTAAAAGTAAATCTTTATCTTCACCTACATAATCTCTTTTTTTATCTATCAAATCTTTTATTAAATCAGAGTTTTTTCTTAGATAAACTCCACACCAAGATAATATAAACAGTATCTGCAAGTCAATCAATTCATTATTATTAAAATGTTCTTGATTGTAGAGTTCTTTATATCTAGGAAACTCTTTAACCATAGTATCAAACTGCGCACTCTTACAAAGTTTAATAAGCCACTCCCTTTCAGATTCATTTAAATTTTTTGGCTCTTTAATCCATATAGTAAAAAACTTGTCATACCTTGCTGGCTCATTATAATACAATTTCAACTGCTCAATAAGCGGTGCAGTTATATTAAAAGTAGCTTTAATCTCATTATGTCTAGCCATCATCCAAGGCATATCATAATAATCTTTAATCGCATGCAAAAAAACCCAAGGCATCTGCATAATACCATTTATATCCCTATAGTCTGGCTGATGCATATGCCATATAAAACTAAGATTCAAAAACTTTCCCTATTCATTTGCCCATAAGGCAATTTTTGCATTATATTTATCATAAAGTTCCTCACCAGATTTATCATCAATGGCTTGTATATAGATATTTAGATGTTCACTATGTTGGTCTGGTATCATAAGTATCCAATCAGTTTTATTTTCCCAAATTTTAACTCCGTCTGCTGCTGATGATTTTTTATCTTTAGAATCTTCTAAAAACTTTCTCATCATTTTTCCTTTTAATGCTTGAACACAATCAATCTTAAATCTTCTATAATAGAAGCTATCTATATTAGAAACTAATTTTGATAGTTTAATACTATGACAGCTTAATAGTTCCATAATTTTAAAACTTGAGTATATTGCATCTCTTGTATATCCAAATTCACTAAAAGAGAAGTTTCCATCAACTGTAGCCACTAAATCATATTGCATCATTTGAGAAGCTTTAAAATTAGAATATTTTCCACTCTCTATAATTAAATTTGAAAAGTTTTTTATATCTGGTGCCCAAGTTGGTAAAAGTACTTTTTTCTTATTCTCTTTATCTGCTTCAAGATTAAAAAGAGACAGAACAATATATAGTGTTTGAATTTTATCTAAAATCTTACCATCTTCTGTTACTAAAATTATTTTTTGTGCATTTGGATAGAGTAAAATCCCCATATCATAATTTAATGTTTTTACGATTTTTGATACATTTAGTTTACCGTTACTCTCCAAATTTTTGATATTTGATAGTTTTTTTTCATCATAATAAGCATTAAGTACAATATTTTCAACACCAAGATAATTTAATAAAGTTGGGATAAGTTCTGATGTTGTACCATGCATAACATCAACTACAACTTTAAACCCCCCACATTTTATTATGTCTTTATCAATTTTTTTCTCTATTGCGCCTCTATATGCTATACACTTTTCACGATTTATAATTTCATGTATTTTTCCTATTTTAGAATAATTTACTCTTCTAAAATTTTCTGTAAAAAAAGCTTTTTCTATTTTTTTTGATGACTCATTATCAACCCTAATAGCCTCTTCATTAAAAAGTGTAATTTCCGTACTTATACTATCAATTACACATCTTTTAAAATGAGCTCCACCAAAAAGAGTGTCATCATTTGCAAGAGCATATCTCAAAACAGATGGTGGAGAATATTCTATATCAATTACATCAACACCAGCAGATAAAACTCCACCTAAAAATGCCCTTTTCAACATTTTTGAACTTCTGTCTTTATCAGCTCCAATTATAATTTTTGAGCCTATTGGAAGTTGAGAAGCAAAAGCTTCAGCAAGTTTTGTTGCCATCTCACAAGAGAGCTCAACATTGCTTTTTCCAGATACACTACCATTTTCAAAGATAGAATTTTTATATTTGTTACCAAGTATCAAACTATGACTAACGATTGAAGCAGCTTCTATCTTTTTATCTGGCCAAATAATCACATCTTGCTCAAATACTGCAAGTTCTCCAACTTCACAACCTTGAGCCAAAATAAGTCCAGCTTTTGCAGTTACATTTTTATTTATAATATTATTATTACAGACTAAAATATTATCAAATTTTGCATTTTTTCCAATAATTATATCTTCCCAGAAGATAGAATTTCTTATCTTTGAACCTTCATCTATAGTTACATTTTTTCCAATTACAACATTGTTTAGTTTAACACCTTTTTTAAGTATTACATTTTTATCTAAAACTACAGTCCCTATAATCTCAATAGATTTATCTAATTTATATTCTACAGGGCTATATAAAACACCATCAGGATACTTTTTTTTATATCCACTAATGTTAAACTTCACTTTAGCATTTAATATATCTTCATATACTTCTCTATAACTCTCAGGGTTACCGACATCACGCCAATAACCCTCTAAATTGTACCCCATCAAAGTTACATCTTTTTTCATCAACAATGGAAACAAATCTTTAGCAAAATCAAAATTTTCATTTTTTGGGATATAGTTTAAAATTTCGCTCTCTATTATATATATACCAGTATTTATAGTATCACTAAAAACTTCTCCCCAACTTGGTTTTTCTAAAAATTTTTCTATTTCATCATCTTCATTTGCTATAACAACCCCAAACTGTAAAGGGTTTTCAACAGAGGTTAAACCTATAGAGAGTTTCGATTTTTTTGCCTTATGAAAATCAAATAACTTTTTAAAATCAAAGTCAGTTACCAAATCACCACTAATGATGATAAAATTATCATCACCAATATGTTCTTGTGCAAGTTTAACAGCTCCAGCAGTTCCATAATCATCATCAGGAATTACATATGTAACTTTTATACCAAACTCACTGCCATCACCAAAATAATCTTGTATAATCTCTGGTTTAAAATATAAAAGAACTATAAATTCTGTAATACCTAAATCCTTAAGCATCATCATAGTGTGCTCCATCATAGGCTTATTCATTATTGGTAACATCGGTTTTGGTCTTGAGTGTGTTAGTGGTTGAATCCTAGTTCCAAAGCCACCTGCCATTACTACTGCTTTCATTGCTACTCCTCTAAAATCTTAAATTTTTAAAACTGAATTTTTTGTTCCAAATGGTGAGTTAATCGTTTTAGTATCACTATCACATAGCCATAAAGAATCATTTGTTTTATATCCAAATTGATACTCATTTCCACATTTTAATACTTTTCTTAGATAAAGTTCACCATTTTTTTTAGGTTTCATCTCTTCCTCTTTCCAATCATTCCACTCTCCACTTAAGAAAACTTTTTCATCTGATTCTGGAATTACTGAGAATGTTACCCAAGCTTTATTACCTTTTGTTGTTATCTTTAACATTTTAAAACTCCTAATATTAGTCTAAATAATTTATAGCATCCAAATAGTGTTTTGGTAATTGATACTTATTAGACACCACTTCTTGAATATCAATAAAATCAAAACACCCCTCATTGTAAACTACAACTTTATTAGAATCATTATGTTCAAGTAAATAATCAACTGCTTTTATTGTAAAGTCAAAAGCCATTAATCTATCATAAACAGTTGGGTTTCCACCCCTTTGAATATGTCCTAAAATACTTACTCTAGTTTCTAGTCCTAACTTATCTTCTATCCATTTGTGTATTTCACTTGTTTGCTTAGAACCCTCTGAAACAATAGCAAGCACATATTTTCTACCATCTTTTATCTCTTGTGCAAGTCTTTTTTCAAGAGCTTTACTCTGAAACTCCACTTCTGGAATTACACATATCTCTGCACCACTAATCATAGCTGATACAATAGCCAAATATCCACAATCCCTGCCCATAACTTCTACGATAAAAGCACGGTTAAATGATGATGCTGTA
>Ga0256837_1001918_pt1 | contig 13593 bp, 11 predicted proteins | sample 4562384metaG_FD_185976 | JGI IMG/M metagenome (GOLD analysis project Ga0256837, IMG submission 185976) | Hydrothermal vent microbial communities from Guaymas Basin, Mexico - 4561-384 | ecosystem: Environmental > Aquatic > Marine > Hydrothermal vents | place: Mexico: Guaymas Basin | collected... | reverse complement strand
ACTGCACTTTTATCAAATGCTAATACTGAATTTTCTAAAAATTGTTTTTTCCATTGTTGTAAGCTTTTTGGTAATATATCATATTTGCTTGCTACTTCATTTATTGTTTTATCTTCTTCTATAAGTTCTAATACAACTTTTGCTTTAAATTCTGCTGTAAAATTTCTTCTTTTTCTGCTCATCTCTTATCCTTTATTTTTTATCTATTTTAGAATAATTATTTAACATAAATCGGTTCTTTTTTACAGGGACATTATATTTTTTGTTAATTTAAAATCTAATGATACAAAATATATCATTTAGTTGGTAACAATTATATTTTTATTGATAAAAAATTGGAAAAGGTATATAATATCACTAAATTTTATAAAAAGGGAGTATGTTGCTTACAATAGATAATATTAAAAATCAATTATATGAATCATTATTAAATTTAAAAAATTATATATTAAAGGAGATTAAAAAAATGAGTATGTCAAATATTATTGAAATAAGTTGTAAAAATGAAAATGTGGTTTATAGAGAAAGAAATATGAATGGTGGGGGGTTAGGTAATCTCTTAACTATTCCTAATAATTTTGATGAGCATCTTTTTATTAAATTTAGTGATAAAAATCAATTATCTATACCTATAAGTGTAATAAAAAAAGTTTTATCTTCTCAAGATAATAAAGATTACTATGAACAATATCCTAATTTAGAATTATTAAAAGAAATTTTAGATGAAGATATAGATAGAATTCAAGTACATAATTATTCTTTTCCAAAGTTAATAGATTATTTAGATATTACAGATTGTGAGTTTAATAACTTTGAAAAGATAGAAAAATCTACTTTGATTAGTGATGGTCTGTGGATAGGAAATGGAATTAGAAAAATAGAATTGAAGTTTGATGAGGAGTTTGATAATTTTATATCAAGTGCTAGAAAGAAAAAAGAAAATGAAACCAAAAAAATAGAAGCAAAACTGTTTATCAATAAAATAGACAATGATGAAGTAGATGAGTATTTAAGTTTTGATATTAAAAACATCAAAGGAATAATTTGTAAAGAGTTATATCAAAACACAGAAGATAAAGGGAAACAAAATTTTGTAATTTATCTAAATACTGATAAGTTTATGGATTTTTTTGATGAAAATGATATAGATCATATTTTTTATGGATATATAAAAATAGCTATTAGACAAGATATTCAAGATAGAGATGAAAATATAGAATATATTTTTGAATTTCCATTTAATATAAAGTTAAAAAATCCTATCACAACAAAAAGTCATCAAAAAAGTTCTCAAGTAGCTATTGATTTTGGGACATCTTCAAGTTGTATAGCAAAAGATAAAGGTAAAACTTTAATCTCTTTTAGTGATAATCCTACATCTGTATTAGATTATGAAAATATGACAGCAATTATTTTATATAACTGGCAAAAAATATATAATGCTTGGAACTCTCAAAATAAAACTTTACCTCATTTTAATAGAAGTAAAGAAAGAGCTGAATATGTAGATATAAGAAAAGATCATTATGATTATGGAGATAATATCAAATGGGAATTAGAAAATGCTCCAGATACTAAGACAATGGATGCAGTTATTACAAATATAAAATCTATTCCAAAACAATTAAAAGATATTGGAAAATTAGATATCATTCCTTTTGATAATTTTAAAAATAGAGTATTTTTAACTGATAAATTAGAAAATGAAAAAGATGATACTCTAAATCCTATTGCTTTATATGGATATTTGATAGGAAGAGCATTAAATCTTCAAGTAAAAGATAAAATTTATACAAATTATACTATTACAATGCCTGTGAAATTTGCTGATTATCAAAAAAAGGCGATTCTAACTTCATTAGAATATGGGTTAAAAAGAGCCTTACCACTTGGATTAAGAGATGAAATAAAATTAAGTAGCCAATTTTTTGAACCTGTTGCTTTACTTGGAGTAGCTAAAAGGTTAAAATATTTAAAAGCAAAAGGGGATAAAGTTACTCTATTTGCTGTGTTTGATTTTGGTGGAGGAACATTAGATTTTGCTTTTGGTTTATATAGAAAAGCAGTAGATGATGAAAGAGCGATTGAAGAGTTTGGAGATGAATTAGAAAAATATGATAATGTAATTGAAATTTTTAAAACAGGTGGAGAGATGATAGGGGGAGAAACTCTAATTGATAATCTATCTTATAAACTTTATAAAGATCATCAAGAGATAATGAGAGAAAATAATATCTCAATAGAGATTCCTGAAGGAGAGAGTGAAATTAAAAATTATCCTTCTAAATTATTTGGGCATAGACATGTAGATAGAATAAATTTAAGAAGTTTAAATGAAACATTTTCAAGAGAATTTTTTAAAACTGCTAAATTTTCAAAAACAAAAGTGGAACTTTTTTCTATCGATGATACTTCAAAAGGGAAAGAAATAGAATTAAATGCTCTTAAAACAGAGAGTTGTGAAGACTTTTTATATGATAAAATCTCTTTAAGAGTATCTAACTTCAAAAAGATATTAGAGAATAGTTTTATAGAAAAAATAGATAGATTAAAAGAGTTTGGAATAGATGAATTTAATATAGATGATGTTGTAATTATTCAAGCAGGAAACACTTGTAAAGCAAAATGGGTAAAAGAAGCTTTTGAAGAACATTTTGATAATCAAGAAAATATTGTGTTTTTAGAAAATGAAGAAAAAGATATTACTCCTAAAAATGCAGTAGCAAGGGGTGCTTTAATGTTGGATGGTATAGGGATTCATTATTACAATAAAAGTGAAGATGAAGCAACAATTCCACTTGATAGATTTATTTGGAATTATTCTGAATTAGAGGATGAAGGAGAAGATGCTGAACCTGTATTTAAACAAGATGATACTTCAAAATTAGAATTTAGAAGAGTTTCAAGAATTTCAGATCAATCAGTTACAATTTATTATTCAAAAGTTGTTCAATTAGAAGATGAATATGATGATAGATTGTTACATCATACTATTACTATTCCAGATGAAATTTTTGAAGATGATAAAAATAATTTATGGGTTAAGCCTTATGATGGAGCCGTGATAGAAGCAGTATTAGGAAATAGAAAAGGTGATAATTTTGATGAAACTAAAAAAATGTTTATTGATTTAGAAAAAGGGGAAGTAATTATAGGAAAAAAAGATGTTTGAAATTTTTAAATATATTAAGGAAATTCCAACTATCAAAGAGAAATTGGACTCTTTAATCAAAGAGATACAAAATAAAAAAGATTTAAATTATTCACAATTTGAAAAAGAAAAAAAAGAATTAGAAGAAATAAATAAAAGATTACAAGATGATTTAAAGTCTAAAAAAGAAAAATTAGCAGAGTGTGAAAATCAAAAGAATAATTTATCCCCTTTATTAGATTACAAAAAAGTGTTTGAAGAAGATGATAAGTTAATGGAGTTATTAGATAGTTTATTGAAAAATCCAACATTAAAAGAGTATAAAGAAAAAAATGAAATTACAGATAAAACTCCAAAAAGTATAAAAAATTTACTTTTAAAACTCACAACTTCTCAAATTTTTATAAATTCTTATTATGATGATTTAGTGGAATATAAAAAAGAAAATCAAACAATAATGAGTGATGAAGAGATTAGATTTTATAAAGCAATAAATAACTATTTTGAAGATGAGATTATAATCCATCCATCTACAAAAACGACAGATAAGTCATTTTCAAGAAGTTTGCATAGAGGAATAAATGGAGAACAAGCAGGAGAGATTGATAACGGAATAATTTTAATTCCAGCAGACAAAATAGATAATGAAAAAATTAAAGTAAAATTAAAGGATAAATGATGGCAAATGAAAAAAAACTAAAAAAAAGTTTTTCTAAAATGTTAGAAACTTTATTTGAAGATTTTGAAGAGGAAATAGTAGATAAAATAACAAAAGTAGATAAAAAAATTAAAGAGATAGAGGAAAATATACAAAATTATGTAAAAGTAAAAATATCAGACGATATAAAAAATATAACAAAAGAATTTAATGAAAAAATAGAAAAACTGCAAGAAAACTATAATCAACTTCAATCAACTAATAATAAAAAATTAACTGAAAAAATAGATCAACTTGAAAAAGAAAAAAAAGAATTAGAGGAAAAACATAAAAATTTAGAGATAACAAAAACAGAATTAAATACAAAAATAGGGAATTTAACTCAAAATTTAAAACAAGAGAGTGGATATAAAACAAAATATGAAGAAGTAAATAAAAATTATAATGAATTGAAAACTAAAATAGAAGAAATACAAAAAAGTAAAGATAATTTAGAAAAAGAAAAAAAAGAATTAGAAGAAACAAATAAAAGATTACAAGATGATTTAAAGTCTAAAAAAGAAAAATTAGCAGAGTGCGAAAATCAAAAGAATGATTTATCCCCTTTATTAGATTACAAAAAAGTGTTTGAAGAAGATGATAAGTTAATGGACTTATTAGATAGTTTATTGAAAAATCCAACATTAAAAGAGTATAAAGAAAAAAATGAAATTACAGATAAAACTCCAAAAAGTATAAAAAATTTACTTTTAAAACTCTCAACACCTCAAATTTTTATAAACTCTTATTATGAAGATTTAGTAAAATATAAAAAAGAAAATCCAACAATAATGAGTGATGAAGAGGTTAGATTTTATAACGCAATAAATAATTATTTTGGAGATGAGATTATAATCTATCCATCTACAAAAACGACAGATAAGTCATTTTCAAGAAGTTTGCATAGAGGAATAGATGGGGAAACATCAGGAGAGATTGATAACGGAATAATTTTAATTCCAGCAGACAAAATAGATAATGAAAAAATTAAAGTAAAATTAAAATAATGTTAAATTTATACCATTTTGTAAAAAAAACAAAGGCTTTAGGTATAGGAGAGAGATTTGTTATTTGGGTTCAAGGGTGTAATCAAAGATGTTTTAATTGTATTGTTCCAGATAGTTGGGATTTGAATAGTGGAACTAAAATAAAAATAGATAAATTGGTTAAGATGGTATTGGATTCAAAAGTAGAAGGAGTTACGATTAGTGGAGGAGAGCCTTTTTTACAAAGTGAAAATTTAACTAAATTTATAAAAAAATTAAATAAACATAAAGAGATAAATTATATTGTTTATACAGGGTATAAATATGAAAATTTACAAAAAAATTTAAAATATAGAGAGTTTTTAAATAGTATAGATTTATTGATAGATGGGGAATATATTGATGAATTAAATGAAGATACCCCTTTTAGAGGTTCATCTAATCAAAAAATTTATATTTTATCTCAAAAAGGGTATAAATTAGCTTATGATATAGCTAATAAAACTTCAAGAGAAGTTGAATTTATAATTAAAGATAATGAAATATTTATGGTAGGAATACCCCCAAAAAATTTAAATGAAAGGTTATTAAAATGAGTGGAAAAAAAGAGTGGCAAGTAGCAAGTGTATTAAATGAAACAGAAAAAATCCAAACTCAAATTATGGGTGATTATGAAACAAATATAAAAGATAATTTAAATAAAACAACAAAATTAAATAATGAAATAGAAGAGATGGCAAAACTTATAAGAAATTTCGAATTAAAAAATATAGAAAAAATTTCAAAAGAATTACCAGATGAAGCAGAAAAAATCGTTCAAAATTTAACGACTATAAAAAATAGTTTAAGCGATATTAAATTAAGTGATGTAAATTTTTATTTACAAGAGATAACAACTATCTCTAATCAACTCCATAAATATCAACAACAAGCTCAAAAATTAAGACAAACAATTAGAAACAATCCTCACTATTTAGATGATGAATATAATCAAGCTCAAAATATAAGAAAAAATTTAATCTCTTTAAGAGATAAATTAAGAAATTTAAAAAATGAAGTAGAATCAAAATATATTGCAACAACCAAAATTTATCAAAATATAGATTCCCAAAAACAAAATTTAAAAGACATTCAAACTCAAAATAAAAACTTACTTGACCAAGCTAATAAAATAGAACAGATAAGAAATCAAGCAAATGAGTTAAAATCTCAAATCAAAAAAGAGTTTGAGAGTTTAGATATGAAAAAAGCAAAAAAATTTACTTTAAATGAATATAATAAATTATCTGTAAATATAGAGCAATTTTTAACTCTATCAGATGAAAAAGTTATTAAAAATTATCAAAAAATTTATGGAGATGTTACATCTATTAAAGATAAATATAATAATTTATACAATGAATTTATTGCTAAAAAAAGATATTCAGAATCTCTTTTTAATGAAATAAAATATAAAAATGAAAATAATTTATTAAATTTTGTGAAAGATTTATTTAAAAAAGATGCAAAAAAAGTATCTAAATTATCTTATTATGATAAATATAAGAATACTCATTATACAGAAGAGTTTCATCAATTATTAGATAAAGCTTCTCTAAATATTGCCCAAGAAAATTTTGATGAAGCAAATGAGATACTCAATAAAGCAAGAGAATTATATGAAAAAGTTTCAGATGAAGTTGATATAATGAGAGAAAATATGGAAGCAGGAGCAAAACTCACTATTAAAATTAGAGAAATAATGTTGAATGATATAAATTTTAGAAAAGCTTCTATCAATTTCATAGATGGAAATCCAATAAATGGTTTTGAATTGTATTGTCAAAATGGAGATACTATAAATTTTGAAGAGATTAAATTTGAAGATGGTAATTTAGTGGTAAATTTAGACCATACACAAAATAGCAATCAAGCTTGTAATGTTAGATGGGAAAATCTCCAAAAGGTATTTATTGAAAAAGGTATTCCAATTACAGATGTTACAAAAAATGGACATTCTATTTTAAAAAAAACAAAAAAAACAAAAACAGCAAAGGATACTCAAAATGCTACAATGTAATTTAGAAAAATTTAGAATTTTTTTAGAAAAAGACCCAGAAGAATTTCATAAGTTAATTATAGAAAATAATGAGGATTTAATTTTAAACTTAATTTGTGCTTTAAAAAATAGTAATATATCTAAAATTATAGCAATTATAAAAGAAGCAGAGAAAAATGGTAATTCAAATATATTAGATAATCTTTTACAATTAGAACCTTTTTCAAATCCTATTATTGAAGAGTTTATTAAAAGTGGATTTTTAAATGAATTAGAATTTGTAGAAAGGGTCGATAAAGTAAGAAAAATAACTTCTAATCTATTAAATAGTTTGGTAGAAGAGAAAAAATTTATAAGAAAAAATGCTTCTACACAAATCTCTTCTATCAATTCATCTCAAAAAGAATTAGAATTAGTTTTAAAAGAGATTCAAAAATATGAAAATGAATTAAAAATTTTAAAAGATAAAAAAGAGAATGATAAAAAACTTAAAAATTTGCAAAAAGAGATAAATTTAATAAAAAAAGAACTTCAAGCAAGAAATATCAAATCGTTAGAATTAGAATTAGAAAAACTAAAAAAACAAAAAGCAGAAATAGATTCACTCAAAGAAGAGATAGAAAAAAGTAAAAATCTATTTAAAAATTTACCAAAAGATGGAGCATAAAATGGATATTTTAAAAGAACATAGATTTTTAGGTAAATTAAATAAATCTATTTTAGAAGGAAATAACCTTTTTTTTCTATATGGAAAAGGGTTAAATGATTATAGTTTATTTAATTTACATTTAGGAATAAAAGAGATTTTAGAATCTTTATTTTTATATTTTTATAATGTTGAAAATGTAGATGCTTTTGGGGTAAAAAAAGGGAATAGAATAGTTTTTTATAATAAAGAGTTTCAAGAAGTAAATATTAACGAAATATTAGGTATTAAAAAAGAAATAGAAGGAGAATTTAGTTATGTTAATGATATAGACGATGAAGAAGTAACTCAAAAAGCAGAAAAAACAACAAATAATATAGCAAATTCTAATCAAGATATTGAAAATGATTTTCACTATATAAAAAATAATTCAAAGAATCACAAAATAGCACTTTTTTTTGATGATTTTGAATGGCAAGCTAATCTTTATGGTGAAGCTGATTTAAATTTACTAAAGCAAGTTAGAGAATTAGAAAAATATAAAAATATATTATCTGTAATTGCTATAAAAGAGCCTAAATTATTAGAAGAGTATGGATTTGATGTAGATGAAGAATTATCAAATATGTTATATGTAGGAAGACCTTCTCAAAAAGAGATAAGTAAAACTTTTAGAAGATTTATTTACACTCAACGAGAAGATATTGAAATTATTGAGAGTGATTTTGAAGAGATTGTTTCCTCTTTACAAAGTAATAAAAGAAAATTAAGAGAAACTATTGTAATTTTAAAAAGAATTTTAAATTCACTTCCTAAAAACTCAACTCTTTTTAAAAATCTTTTTAAAGATGCTTTAAATAAACCAATTGAAGAAAAAGTTACTTTTGATGATGTAATTCTAAATACACCAACAAAAAGGGAACTTATTTCTATAATGGATACTTTTTATAATAATAAAGAAGATAGTATAAAAGGGATTATCCTAACAGGTCCCCCAGGAACAGGTAAAACTTTTATTGCTAAAGCTATTGCTAATGAATATAATATGAACTATATGGCTCCAACATTAGCAGATTTAAAAGGTGAACATATAGGGCAAACAAGTGGAAATGTTAAAAGATTTTTTGAAGAAGCACGAGCAAATGCTCCAACTATTATATTTTTAGATGAAATTGATACAATGTTTGCAAAAAGAGATGGCTCGGATACAGACTCTTATCAAAAAGATATGGTAAATCAGTTTTTAGTAGAAATTGATGGAGCAAAAACAGGAAAGCAAGAGATTTTTATTATTGGAGCAACTAATAGAATAGAGGTTGTTGATTCAGCAATAAGAAGTAGATTATCAAGAGAATTTTTGATAGATTTACCAAATGCTGAAAATAGAGAACTTATTTTTGATGCAAAATTTAAAAGTTTTAAATTATCAAGGCAACCTTGGAAAAAAGAGATTATCCAAAAAACAGAAGGTTTATCGGGAAGAGATATTGATTCATTAGTAAAAGCAATTAGAAGAAGTGTTGAAAATAATGAAGATAGGATTACAAAAAGGGTGTTTGATGCTGCTTTAGAAACATTAGAAGAGAGATTTATAAATGATTTTAAGAGAGATATGAAACATTCTATTGAAATTTTATCAAAAGTAAATATAACTTTTGATGATATAATTGGTTATGATAATATAAAAACTATTTTAAGACAAGAATCTGAATATATTTTAGCAGATGAAGATAGAAAAAATTTAATGAAACAATACAATTTAGAAATAAGAAGGGGTAATTTACTTTATGGACCTCCTGGAAATGGAAAGACAACATTTGCAAAGGCTTTAGCAGGTAGTTATGATTTTTATTTTATTAAAATTTTAAGCAAAGATTTTTCTGCTTATTCGTCAGTAGATATTATTCAAAAATTAGATACTATTTTTAAAAATACAATAAAATTATCAAATATGACCAACAAAAAAGGGATAGTTTTATTTTTTGATGAAATAGATAGTTTGATAAATAGAAGAATGGATAATACTATTAGAGGGACATTATTAAACTATTTAGAAGATACAAATGGTATAAAAGCAGATAACTCAAAAATTATTTTAATGTCTGCTACAAATTTTTATGAAGAATTAGATGAAGCTTCTATTAGAGAAGGAAGATTTGATGTTAAATTAGAGATAAATAACCCTTCTACAAATCAAGCAATCGCTATTTTAAAATCTTTTTTTGAAAAAGATAATACTTTAAAATTAGAAGTTGATAATGAATATTACGAAAATTTATTAGCTCGTAAAACAAGTTTTTCAATAGTTGATTTAAAAAACATTAAAGAAAGAGAAAAACTAAAAGCTTTTTATAACAACTCTTTTGAAGATAATTTATTAGTTATTAAAAATTAAAAAGTAAGGAAAAAATTATATGGAAATTTATGTAGCTGGAATAGTATATGGAAGTATGGTAGATGGAAAAGGATTAAGAACTACAATTTTTTTGAGTGGTTGTAGTGTTGGGTGCGACGAATGCCATAATAAAAAATATTGGGATAAAAAAAAAGGAAAATTATTTACTATAAAAGAGTTAGTTAAAGCAATTTTACCTAAAACTCCTCAAAAAAAAGTTACAATTAGTGGAGGGGAACCTATGGAACAAGAAGATGCTCTCATTCAATTATTAAAAGAATTAAAAAATTATAATTTTGATATAGGACTTTATACAAGTTATGATTTAGATGATATAAGCAAAGAAATTATTCAATATTTGAATTTTATCAAAACTGGTAAATTTGACAAAAATAAAAAAGTGAGTGGTAAATTCTTTGGTTCATCAAATCAAAGAATAGATTATTTTTAAAGGATAAAAATGGAAAATAAAACTTGTAAATTAGAAACTATAAAAGAAAACACAAACAATTATAATTGTTCAGCAAATATTATTTATGATGATGGAGTAAAATTACACAAACAAGATATGTATAAATATTTAACTCCCAAACAAAAAGAATTATTTGAAAATAATAAATTATATATGCACGATTCCGAATATTTTGATATTACTCTTAATTGTTGTGCTATTTCATTAGAACATATATTTGAAGATGGTCTTGTTATCAATAATGTAAGATTGGAAAAACCAAAAACTATATTTGAAATGTTTACTCAATTAAATATTTTTACTATCAATATAGAGAATGAAATTTCAGGAGGATTAACTTTTGTAAATTTTGATTACGAATTGGATAAACTATTAAAAAAATTAAATATTCCTTTTCCAAATAAAACAGAATTATTTGCACATATTCAATCATTCTTTCAAATGATAAATTTTGCTAATAGTAGATTTGGAAATCAATCTCCTTATGTAAGTTTTACTATTGGTGTCATAGAAAATGATACATCTGCTATAATTTGTGAAACTATTTTAGAAGTATTAAAAGAAGGAGCAAGTTTAGGAAAACCTTATATATTTCCAAATATTCATTTTAGAGTAAAAGAAGGTATAAATAAATATTCAACAGACCCTTATTATCATTTATACAAATTATCACTAACTACTACATCTTATCAAATGAATCCAACTTATATTTTATGTGATAGTGAAGTAAATAAAAACATTAATCCTTTACATTTACATACAGTAGGATGCCGTTCTAGACTTCTTGAAACACTAAATGGAGAAAAATATGGAATAGGAAGAACTAATATTTCCGCTTTATCTATAAACTTACCAAATATAGCAATGAACATCAAAAAGAAACATCACTTATTTAAAGAATTAGATTATCTAATGACACAAGCAGTAGAAATACTAATCACAAAACAAGAACTCCTAAAACAAAATCAATTAAAACATTTACCAATTTTGAGAAACAATAATTTATTATATCCATTTAATAACAATATAAACGACATTTTAGATGAAGCTAGTATTGCCGTAGGATTTATAGGAGCACATGAATTGTGTGATATTTTAATGAAAAATGAAAATTTAGAAAACAAACACAAATTTATTGATGATATTTTAGAATTTATGGCAAATAATTGTAAAGTTTTATCTAAAAAATATAATAAAATAGTTACTTTAATTGGAGTATCAGGTGAAGGAATATCTTATTATTTTCCTAAAAATGATAAAGAAAAAGAGTGTTCTAAAAAATACAAATCTATTCTAGAAAAAGGATTCTACACAAATTCATTCCATATTCCAGTATATGAATTAGTTAATCCAATAGAAAAAATATCTTACGAAGGAAGCCATCATAAATATTGTAATGGTGGATGTATTTCTTACATAGAAGTTTCTCATATAAAAGAAAATATTGATGGATTTGAAGACTTTTTAGAAATTGCTCAATCAAACAATGTCCATTATATTGGATTTAATTTTGAAAAAGATATTTGTAATAAATGTGGAAAAGAAACTTCTAATAATAAAAAATGCGATTTTTGTGGTAGTGAAGATATTACTCAAATAAGAAGAGTAAGTGGATATTTAGGTTATTTAAATTCTTTTAGTAATGGAAAAAAACTAGAAGAAAAAGTAAGAATTAGACATACTAATATAATAAAAGATAAATAATGAAAAAATATTATATAATAGAAGGTGGAAATGCAACAGGAAAATCAACTTTGTTAGATAAATTAAGGTCATCATTAAATAATATAACAACAATATACTCTATTCCACCAGAATATAATATATTAAGAAACAAAACTTATAAAGATTGGGATAATCTTTCTAGTTTATTTTTTTATATTTCAGCAAATATAGAACAACTCTCAAAAACAAAAGGAGAGATAGTTCTTTCAGATAGATCTATAATTTCTACATTTAGTATGTATTTATCAAGAATAAATAAATCTAAATGGGATAAAATACTACATATATATAATAATATACTTGAACTCTTACCTCCTATAAATAAAATATTTTTACTCATCGCAAATGAAAAGAGTAGATTAAAAAGAATTCAAGAAAAAAATGGGATAGCCAAAGAAAACGATTTAGATGAAATCAAATATGAAGTATTAAAAGATGAAGCAAGAAAATATTTGTTAGATAATTCAAAAATAAACTACGAAATTATTGATACATCTAATTTATCTATTGAAGATGTTTTTAAAAGAGTAAAAAAAAGTATAAAAAATGAAAATTAAATTTTTAGGAAGTGGTGGAGCATTTGTTAATGATAAAGAAAATTATCATAGTAATATACTAATTATAGGTAATAAAGAAATTCTACTTTATGATGCCGGCTGTGATATTAGAAATTCTTTAAATTATTCTAACTATGCTATAAATGATATAGATAAAATTTTTATTTCTCATTTGCATAGTGACCATTGTGGAGGAATAGAATTTTTAGGATTTTCTACTTTATTCTCTAAGCAACAAAAAATAACCCTAATAAGTTCAAAAAATATTTTAAAAAATGGTTGGAAACATCATTGGTCTGGAACAATGAAATATACACATATAGGAAAGTTATTTTTAAAAGATTATTTTGATATTTTAACATTAAAAAATAGTTTTCTATTTGAAAACATTAAAATAAAAGTTATTAAAAATAATCATATTACAACTAATAAATATAAATTACCTTCATTTGGATTAAAATTCAAAAATAAAAAAAAGGTTTTTATTAGTGGAGATACAACTCTTAATAAAACAAGATTAAACAAATTAAAAAATTACGATTTAATTTTTCACGAATGTAATTTTGCTGGTAACAACAATGTTCACACTACACTTAATGAACTTAAAACATTAAATAAAAACATTATTTCAAAAATATGGATTTATCATTATGATTTAAAAGGTAAAGATTTTTATAAAATGAATCATAAAATACAAAAATTAGGTTTTAAGGGTTTAGTAAAAAGAGGAGATGAATTTAAGTTCTAATATCTATTTAATGATAGGCATTCTATGTGCTAAAAAATTAACTTATACTATAACTTATAGAAGAAGATAAAACAATAAATGAAGTAGCAAGCAAATATGATATATTACCAAAAAGCTTACAACAATGGAAAAAACAATTTTTAGAAAATTCAGTATTAGCATTTGATAAAAGTGCAGT
>Ga0256837_1001916_pt1 | contig 13599 bp, 16 predicted proteins | sample 4562384metaG_FD_185976 | JGI IMG/M metagenome (GOLD analysis project Ga0256837, IMG submission 185976) | Hydrothermal vent microbial communities from Guaymas Basin, Mexico - 4561-384 | ecosystem: Environmental > Aquatic > Marine > Hydrothermal vents | place: Mexico: Guaymas Basin | collected... | reverse complement strand
TAGAAGTCATAGTTACTTAGGTAATTTATCACCTTGTAAATTTGAAGAGATTAACGATGTGTTACAAATTGACATAGCCGCTTAGGAAAAAATAAAATTTGTATGAATTTAAGTTACCACTCCAGGTGATGAAGATGCTTTAGCTCAGATAAAAACTAAAAACTATCCTCACAAATATCTAAATGAAAACAAAACTATATATCTTGTTGGAATCAACTTTGATGAGAGTGAAAAAAATATAGCTAAGTTTGAGTGGGAAAAGTTTATCTATGAGCATAGATAAACTCTATCTCCCTTACTGTTTTAGCTATATGTTTAGATAGATTTTTATGTCCATACTTTGTAACTAAGATATCATCTTCGATTCTTATCCCTATACCACGATATTTTTTTGGTATAGATTTATCATCTTTATCACAATATATCCCCGGTTCTATTGTCAAAATCATACCACTATCTAGTAAAATCTCTCTACCATTTTTATCTCTGTATGGAGCCTCATCATGAACATCTAAACCCATCCAATGACCAATCCCATGAGGGTAATATTTTTTATGTTTTTTATCTTTTAAAAGTTGTTTGTAGTCACCTTTTAAGATTCCTAACTCAACCATCCCTTTACAAAGTAACTCTTCAGATTTTTTTTGAAGTTTAGTTCTTTTTATATTTGGTTTAATCATCTTTATAATCTCATTTTCAACATTTAAAACCAACTCATAAAGCTCTTTTTGAGCCTCACTAAACTTACCATTTACAGGTATCGTTCTAGTTATATCACTAGAGTAGTAATCATACTCACAACCAGCATCTATAAGAATCAAATCACCATTTTTAAACTCTTTGTCATTATCGATGTAGTGTAGAGTATTTGCTGAGTTTCCACCTGCTACTATGGATGTGTAAGCATCACTATAAGCTCCATTTTTTTTAAAAACATACTCTATCTCAGCTTGAAGATGATACTCATTTTTACCACATTTCTCAAAACTTATAGCTTTATGATGAGCATCTTTTGTTATATCTATCGCTTTTTGGATAGTTGCGATCTCAGATTCAGACTTAATAAGTCTCATCCTATTTACGAGCAATGAAAAATCTTTATGTGTTGGTAGCTTTTTACAGCAACTTATAATCTTCTCAACTTCAGATGATTTAAAATCATAATATAGAGTTTTTTTACCCTCTAAATATTTTCCTATCCTCTTTTTAAAACTATCTGTTGTAAAAACTTTAGATACTAAAAACTTTTTCCTAGCCTCTACTTTACCAAACCTTTTACCACTCCAAAGCTCTTTTGCCTCATCTTTTTTCTCAACAAAAAGAATCGTCTTAAACTCTTTTTTTGTTTTAAGAAATACAAGGATAGAGTTATCCTCTTTAAAACCAGTTAGATAGTAAAAGTTACTATTTTGTCTAAAAGGGTACTCTGTATCGTTAGAACGAGTTTTAAAATCAGCACTACAAACGATAGCTATTGAGTTGTTTGGTAACTCCTCTAATAACTTTAATCTTCTTAGATTATACTCCTCTTCATATATCATCTACAAACACCACCTATCCATTTCGCACTTTGAGTAAAGATTTTATTTAGTGCCATATTTAAAGCCTCAACTCCACCCTCAGCATCAAGTGATTTAGAATCTAGTTTCACATCAAATGTTTTTGTAGCGATAGCAACAGAAGTTTTTGAATCTATAAGTGTTAAAGTTATACTAACATTTACAAAAGATTTTTTATTCTCTTGTGTAAAATATTGTATAAACTTATCTATCGATACCTCTAAAACCATATCATTTTTTGTTCTTGATTTTGATATTTGAACTGTTTTAAAAAGTTTTATATCTCTCATAAGTTTAACAATCTCAGCTGTTATAGCACTATTTGGTGAGCTAGACCATTGAGATTGTGAATATCTAAACTGTTTATTTTCATCTATAACATAGTTCATATCCATCGACATTAAACTATTTGGGCTAAAAGCTTCTGCTACTTTTAACGACTTCTCACTACATTTAGAATCACTATTATCTATAACAATCTTTTGATTAGAACCGATTCTATACTCTGTGATAGGTGAAGTTGAAACACTACACCCACTCATCAACGCCACTAATACAGCTGTAAAAAAATATAATCTCAAACCTACTCCTCACCTGGACCTTTTTTAATTTTCTCTTGTTTATACAAAATATCAGCAGGGCTTCTTTCATACTGAGTAGTTAAACCCTCTATATTTATCATAAGATGTTGTAACTCTAAAAAAGTGTTATTCATAGTTGGTACAAGATCACTAGATATATCTTTCATATTAAACTCACCATCTGCTATCGCTCTTTTAAACTCATCCATAGATTCCCCTATCTCTAGGTAACTAACCATAATGGAACTTAGTGAGTTAGAGATACTATCTTCCCATTTTACACTTTTATCTACAAAACTGTTTATGTTAGGAAGCATCATATCAACTTTTTTTGTACTACTGTTTAGATTTACAATAGTTGTTTGAAGATTTTTTATGGTTTTATCATCTAGTAACCTATCCATCTTATCCATAAAAGAGGCTGTATTTGTTAAAAGTAAAGTTATCTGTTTTTGATTCTCATCATTTAAAAGTTGTTCAGTTTTTGTTAAAGTTTTTGAAACTTTAGATGATACAGTCCCTAAAGATTGCTCAAAATTTTCAAAAAATGATGGTATGGTTTTTATAATAGGATACTTTTGCCCCTCTTTCACCTCTAATGGTGGAGCGTTATTATCACCTAAACTAAGGTTTATATAACTAAGACCTGTTATACCTTGAGATGTAAGCTTTGCTACTGTTGATGATTTTATAGGTGTTGATTTTAAGATATTTATCAACACTTCAACCTGCTCTGTGTTTTTAGGGTTTATCTTTAAACTTGTAACCTTACCAACATTTATACCTCTATATTTTACAGCAGAATCTATATTTAAACCAAGTACAGATTCATCAAAAAGGATAGCATAGGTTTTAACCTTAATCTCTTTAGATGGTTTTAACAACCAGTATGTAAAACCAAACATCAACACAAATGAGATAAGAACTAAAAATCCTATCAATGTATAATTAACTTTATTATTCATATTTTCCCTCAAAAAAAGTTTGTATAAATTCACTCTCAACAGATTTTATATTTTCTAAACTACCCTCATAAGCTATCTTTTGCTGATCAATAATCGCTAGTCTATCTAATGTACCATAGATAGATTCCAAATCATGTGTAACCATTATGATAGTTAAATTAAAAAGCTCTCTAAGTTTTAAAATCAAGTTATCAAAATCTCTAGCTGAGATTGGATCAAGTCCACTAGTTGGTTCATCTAAAAATAAAAGTTTAGGATCCATAGCTAAAGATCTAGCTAATGCTGCTTTTTTATTCATACCACCACTTATTTGTGATGGGTACAGATGAGCATCACTAGGTTTTAAACCCACTATATTTATCTTAAACTCCACTATCTCATCTATCATCTTTTTTGATAGATTTGTGTACTCTACAAGTGGTAATGAGATGTTTTCTTTAAGTGTCAAAGATGAAAACAAAGCTCCAGCTTGAAACAAAACACCCCACTCTCTTCTTAGTTTTTGAGCTTGATTATGGTTGATATGATTTAGGTTCTGACCTAAAACCTCTATATCACCACCTTGAATCTTCTCAAGCATAACCATCTCTCTTAGAAGTGTTGTTTTACCACAGCCACTAGGTCCTAAAAGACCATAAATATCACCTCTGTTGATAGTTAGGTTAAGCCCATTGTGAATAACTCTACTATCAAGCACAGTTTTAAGATTTTTAACCTCAATAACTTTATCCATCTATATACCTAAATTTGTAAATACAATAGAGAAAATAGCATCACAAACAATCACAGCAAAGATAGATTCAACAACACTTTTAGTTGTATTTACACCTATACTTTGAGTATCATTTTTTACCATTAAACCTCTATAAATTGCGATAGAAGCGATTAAAAATGCGAAAAATGGACCTTTAAGTATCCCTATGAAAAAATGTTTAACATCAACAACCTCATTAAATCTATCTAAAAATAGATCTGTTGTTATAGAGAGGTCAATATTAGCTACAACCATACCACCTAAAATCCCCATCATATCAGCTAAAAATATCAAGATAGGCATAGCTATCATCAATGCTATAATTTTAGGAATCACTAAAAATTTATGTGGGTCAAACCCCATAGTTCTCATAGCATCTAGCTCTTGTGTTATCTTCATAGCCCCTATCTGAGCAGTAAATGCCGAACCACTTCTACCAGCGATAACGATAGCAGTTATAAGTGGTGCTAACTCTCTTAATATAGAGATACCTAACATATCTACTATGAAGATATTAGCACCATAAAGTTTAAGTTGGTATGCTGATTGGTAAGCTACAACTAAACCTATCAAAAAACTTGTCAAAGCTATAATCCCAAAAGCTTTAACCATACTATCATTTAGCTCGTAAGCTATCTCTTTAAAACGGATATTTTTATATGAACGGAGGTAGTGAAACTTAGTAGCAAACATCTCACCCATAAATGCTATAAAAGAGATAAATCCTAAGTAGTTGTTATAGGTTCTTCTACCTATCCTCTCAGTGATACTCTCTTTTTTAGGGTGTGATAATTTTGGAGCATCTTTTTTTTCATCTTTTATAAGTTTTATAGTGTTTAAAATGTTTTTATCTTTAGATAAAATATCTACACTAATATCATTAGAGAACATCTTTTTCTCAAAACTATCTATAAAAATAGCTCCAGCAGAATCTAAAAAAGTAAGTTCACTAAAATCTAAATCTACAATTTTAATTTTAGTGAGCTCAATTTTGTTTAGCTTATCTTCATATTCAGATATATTATATAAGTTAAACTCTCCATAAAATTTTATGGAGAGTTTATCATCTATATAATCAAGTATTATATGGTTTTCTTTCATAGAGTGTTTAGAAATCTCTCGCTAATAGTTTGTTAACTTTTAGTATCGTTAAGATTCTACCATCTTGTTTACCAACACCCTCTATCATACTATCTTCAGATGCGATAGTATCTGGTGGAGGACCTATATCTGTCTTTTTAATTCTAATCGCTGCTGTTAATCTATCTATCACAAAACCAGCAACTTCATCACCCTGCTTAAGTACAAAAAATCTAGTCTCATCATTATGGTTTTTAGAACTTAAACCAAATTTTACACGAAGATCTATCAACGGTATAACAGAACCACGAAGATTAAAAACACCTAAAACATAAGCTGGAGTTTGTGGAACTCTAGTCCAAGAGATAGGTTTGATAATCTCTTGAATAGTTAAAATAGGCACAGCATACTCCTCTTCACCTATAATAAATCCAACTAACTGAACAATATCTTCTGATTGATCAAGTCCAACATCTTGTTGTTCACTTTGTTTGTTAATAATTTGCTTTAATTTATCACTCATTATAAGAACTCCGATTTAAAGTTTACATTTCTTTGAACTACACTTGATAGATAATCTGATGAGTATGGTTTAGTGATATACTCAACCATTCCACTTTCAACACCTCTCATTCTATCAGACTTAGCTGTTCTTGATGTTACAGCGATTAGAGGTAAGTTTTTATATTTGTTGTATTTCTTAATCTCACTAGCTAATGAATAACCATCCATTCTAGGCATCTCAATATCTATCAACATAGCATCAAAATTGTGATCACCAGATTTTAAGATATTTAGTGCCTCTTGACCATCAGCTGCTTCAATCAGCGTTACACCTAATGGATCAAGTGCTTTTCTCATTATCATTCTATCTGTTTTAGAATCATCAACAATCATAATCTTATAATCACTAGCTTGTGTTTTTTCATTAGAGATTTGAGCTACCGATGCTTGTGCTGTCGCCGCACTTGCTTTTACACCTTTTGCTATCTGCATAAGAGCAACAACATCAACGATTAGTGTAACACCACCATCACCTCTGATAGTCGCACCAGCAACACCCTCTATACCTTTTAGATAATCACCAAGAGATTTAATAACAATCTCCTCTTGACCAACAAGAGAATCTACTATCAGACCTAGTTTTTGAGCGCCAAGACCAAGAACAACAACATAAGAGTATTCACTTGTATCTAAGATTCTATCAACCTCAAAAATATCACCAATATGAACCAAAGATAAAACTTCAGATCTAAGTCTCATAACTGAGCGATTCTCAACTGTATATATCTCATCATTTGAGATTCTAACTGTTTCTAAAACTGATGATAAAGGAATCGCATAATACTCCTCTTGAACACCAACTAAAAGGGCTTGAATAATAGCAAGAGTTAAAGGAATCTTTAGTTTTATAGATGTACCTTTACCAACTTCACTATCTATATCGATAATACCATTTAGTTTTTCAATGTTTGTTTTTACAACATCCATACCAACACCACGACCAGATACATTTGTAACTGATGCTGCTGTTGAGAAACCAGGTTTAAAGATAAGGTTATAAGCCTCTTTATCACTCATAGAATCAGCTTCTTTTTCGGTGATGATACCTTTCTCTAAAGATTTATTTTTAAGCATATCTGGATCAAGACCTTTACCATCATCATCAATTTGGATAACGATAGCATTACCCTCATTATATGCTTTTAGTTTAATAGTTCCTATCTCAGGTTTACCTTTTTCGATACGATCTTCTGGTTGTTCGATTCCATGGTCACAAGAGTTACGGATAATATGAACTAGTGGATCACCAATCTCCTCAACGATAGATTTATCAAGCTCTGTCTCTTCACCAGAGATCTCTAACTCCATCTTTTTATTAAGCTCACGAGTTAAATCACGAATCATTCTAGGGAACTTGTTAAAAACTTTACCAATAGGTAACATTCTTGTTTTCATAACTGCGATTTGAAGATCTGTTGTAACGAGAGAAACGATAGAAACAACTTGATTAAGCTCCTCTAAAAACTCCTCACCCTCATAACGCTCTTCAACATCATCATTTATCTTGATAAGTCTATTTTTAGCAAGTACAAGCTCACCAATAAGGTTCATAAGATGATCAAGTCTTTTTACATCAACACGAATCGTTTGTTCAACTTGTGCTGGAGCTCTTTTAGCTGGAGCTGCTGCTTTAGCATCAGCACTAGATTTTGTCTCTTTCGGTTTTGAAGTTGCTTTAGGTTTAGGTGTTGTAGCAACTGGAGCTGAAGCTGGTTTAGACTCAGCTTTTGCTTCAGGCTTTGATGATGCTTCATCTCCAGATTCAGATGGAATATCTGGAAGTTTTTCACCAGCAGCAATTTTTGCTGCCCTTTTTGCTTTATCCTCTTCCTGTCTTTGAGCTAATAGTCTTTCTATTTCAGCTTCTATCTCATCAGCATCCATATTATCATAATCTATCTCATCCTCTTGAGGTTCTGGTGTAGCTTCCACAACTTCAACAGGAGCCTCTTCAACAACAGGTGTAGCTTCTACAACAGGAACATCACCATCACCACCACTAATCTTATCTAGTTTTACAACACACTCAGAAACATCGATTCCAGCATCACTACTAGTATCACGAATAGTGTTTAAAAGTGCTTTCATTAAATCGATAGATTCTAAAACAACATCCATTACATCAGGTGTTATAGACAACTCACCATGTCTAGCTTTATTTAAAACATCTTCCATATGGTGTGTTAGGTGTGTTAAAACATCAAAATTTAAGAACGATGAAGCACCCTTAACTGTATGAGCAACACGGAAAATACCATTTAAAAGTTCTAAATCATCTGGCGTACTCTCCAGCTCAACTAAATCTTCATCTAATTTCTCTACAAGTTCAAAAGATTCAACTAAAAAATCCTGTAATATTTCCTGAAATTCATCCATATTTACACTCCTATTTCATATGTGCACGAACAACACGCGCAACTTCATCATAAAATGAACCAGCATCAAACTTAACTAAATAAGCTTCAGCACCAGCTTCCTTACCTCTACCCTCACTAAAGTGATCACTAATAGATGAGTTGAAAATGATAGGAAGATTACCAAATCTTCCATCCGATTTAACTTGTGCTGCGAAATGGAATCCATCCATTCTTGGCATCTCAACATCAGAAAGTATCAGTTTTACATGATCTGTTATATCATCACCATAAGTATCATAAAGCTCTTCAAGCTTATCAAGCCCATCTTGTCCATCAATAGCTTCAACCACTTGGAAGCCCATCTTAACAAGAGCCTCTTTCACTATTTTTCTAGCAGTTGAACTATCATCTAAAATAAGAGCTAATCCTGAAAATGTTTCTAACTCATGAGGGATGCTATCTACATCTGGCTCATAAAGCCCTAAATCTTGAACAACACTCTCTAAATCTAAAATAAGAAGAACATTATCACCCTCTATCTTAGTAACACCTGTAATCTTACTACCATCTAAAGTTCCTGAACCACTAGCAAAAGTTGCTGGTTCTATATCACTCCAGTTTATTCTTCTAATCCTTTTTGCTTCATGAACAATAAAGCCTATAAGAACATTATTGAACTCAGTAATTATTACTCTAAGATTTTTTTCGATTCCTTCAGGTGTAGTTATTCCCATCCATTTTGCTAAATTTACAATAGGAATCACAATACCACGAAGATCAAAAATCCCCTCTATATATTCAGGTGTTCCTGGAAGTTCTGTTAAATTAGGTACCCTAATAATTTCACGAACTTTTGAAACATTTATCCCGTATATACCTTCGTAAACCTCTCCATCTTGTTCATTAAGGATACGAAAATCTACAAGTTCCATCTCATTGGAACCAACTTTTAGTGAGTTATCATCCATTTTTATATCTCCTTAGAGTATATATTTTCTTCTAATAGTTCTTTATCTTCACTCGATTTTACAATAAAATATCTTTGATTGCAAGCAAATATACCTAAATTTATATAGGTAAAACCATCAATTTTAAAAGTTTTATTTTGATGAAAATGCCCCTCTATAAAATAATCACACTCAAATTTTAAACCCAATCTTTTTGAGATATACTCACTAAAATTATCAAGCTCTCTACAATCATCTTTTTTACTTAAGTATTTATCTAGCTTTTTAAAAATGAAATTATCATATATATTATCTAACATATTTATTAAAGATAATATATATCTGTTTCTCACAAAATTTGTGTATAGTTTATACCCAAAATCGTTGTCAAAATCACCATGAGCCAAAATAACTCTTTTATTATTATAGTTACAGATAAGAGGTTGCTTTTTTATAGTAAAGATTTTTGCTTCTGGAAAAATAGTTTTTAAATTAAAATCGTGATTACCCTCAAGGTATATAAACTCTATATTTTTAGATATGGAGTTTAGCAGATCTATCATCTCTTTATTTTTTTGTATGGTTATATCTACACCACCAAAAAGTGTATCAAATATATCACCTAAAAAGATAAGTTGAGTTGGCTGAAGTTTTTTAGAATCTATATCTTTTATAAACTCTAAAAGTTGTGGTCTTAAAGATGAGTAGTGAGCATCACTAACGATAAATGCTCCCTCCCTTATCTTTATATCACTATGGAACATAAGCTATATTTGAGATACCAGATCTCTCATCTAACCCCATCATTATGTTAGCGTTTACAACAGCTTGAGATGAAGCACCTCTCATAAGATTATCGATAGCACTAGAGATAAAAAGTGTGTTGTTTTTTTGCTTTACATATATATCACAAAAGTTTGTACCAGCTACATTTTTCATATCTACTGGTTTTTTACTCACTCTAACAAATGGTTTATCTTGATAAAACTCTTTTAAAATCTCAAAAGCATCAATCTCACCATCAACTTGAATATATACAGAAGATATCATCCCTCTTGTTAAAGGGATAAGATGTGGAACAAAATTTACCTCATCAAAATCAACACCAATTTTTTGAGCAATCTCTGGAGCGTGACGATGTGTTAAAGGGTTATAAGCAAAAAGGTTATCATTTACATTTACAAAATGTGTAACCTCACTAAGTTTCTTACCAGCACCACTAACACCTGTTTTAGCATCTATAATTATAGGTGTTCCATCTACTCTTTTTTCCATAAAAGGTAAAAGAGCTAAAATAGCAGAAGTTGGAAAACACCCTGGATTTGCTACAAGTTTAGCAGATTTAAGCTCCTCTTTAAACATCTCAGGAAGACCATAAACAACATGATTTAGATTCTCAATATCAGTATGCTCAGTATAAAACTCTTCATAAATATCTTTAGGCAACCTATAATCAGCTGATAGATCAACAACCTTAACACCCTTAGCCATTAAAGGTTTTACAAATGCCATAGCTGTTTTATGTGGAAGTGCTAAAAATACAAGTTCACAATGAAGTGCTATATCGTTAACATCAGCTTTTCTAACCTCTTGTTCACAAACACCATTTAAAGAGGGATGAAGATCATTTATATTTAATCCACCCTCAGAGTTTGCTATGTAGTTTAGATGAAAAGATGGATGACACATAAGAATCTTTACAAGCTCTAACCCAGTATAACCAGTAGCTCCAACTATACCAACATTTATCTTTGAACTATTTACACTCAAAAACAATCTCCTTATAACCAACCTCATCTATCTCAAACTCTTTAACTCCACCAGGAAGACGAACTTTAACCTCATCACCCTCCTCTTTTCCAAGAAGCTGTTTAGCTAATGGCGAATTAAAAGAGATAAGACCTATATCTGGATTCGATTCACATCCACCAACAATAGTGTAAGTAACCTCCTCATCAGTATCCATATTTGTCATAACAACAGTTGAACCAAAGCTAATCTTTGAATGAGCTAACTCGGTTGGATCTACAATCTTAGCAGAACCGATAAGCTCTGCTAATTCAGCTAAACGACCATCGATGATTCTTTGTTGCTCTTTTGCTGCGTGATACTCAGCATTCTCTTTTAGATCACCATGTTCTAGTGCCTCTTCTATATCTTTTATCGTTTGTGGTCTTTTTACCTGTTTAAGATCTTTTACTTCTGCTTGTAGCTTTTCATAGCCAAAAAGTGTCATTGGTTCAATTTTTTCCATATCTATTCTCTTTATATATTATTTTTTATTTTAGTGATTATAGCAAATTTATTTTAATTCCGACAAATCAAACTCTATTGTACCCTTTTCATAATTTATAAAGATAGTACAACCCTTTTTATTTATACTTTTAACATCACCTAGATTATCTTTTATAGGAAAAATCTCTTTTGTTATTGGATCATAAACTTTAAGATAAGAATCTTCGATAAAGAAGATTCTACCACCACCACAACCATCACCAATAATCCCCTCACAAACAAGAGGAGAATCTAGATCAAAACCAGCTATCATCTTCACAATCCTCTCTCATCTCTTTTATCTCATCTTTATAATCTTTTGATCTTTTATCTAGTTTTGAATACTCTAAAAAGGTGTAGTTTTTAAAGATAGATTCATCTATACAATTACAAACTTGAGTATTATTTGAATCATCACATTTTTTCAACATCTCTTGTTTCGTTTTCTCATCCCACTCAAAATAGCTGTTATAAAATGGGTAAAGTGTCCAGATAGCGAAACCTAAAGTTAAAACTATATTTACCATATACTCATTTTTCTTTGTTTCAACATACTTTTTAATATCAAAGATGATTAGAATCAAAAAAACTATCTCTAAACCAATTATAAACCAATCAGAATCTAAAAAATCAAACACATTTTTCCTTTACCATTTAAAATTTGGACGGATTATAAGTTGATGGTTATCGATACCATCCTCTCTTAATGCCCCATCATATTTACTGTTACCGTAGTAGAGATAACCCAACCCTAGACTAAAGCTCATCTTTTTACTCCATGAGATAGGAATCGATTTTTCCACCATAAAACTAGCCTCTATAAGTTGTAGCTTTTTTTTATCAAATGCTACCATAGAATCAAAAGCACTATTGTAAACAAAAGATAAAACACTCTTTTTATAATCTATACTTTTTCTTCTAGCACCAAAGTACAAAGTATCTACAAAATCACCATTTGAGTGAAACCGTCCACCCACTCGAAAGCTCCAATCTAAATCTTGTATAGCTTTCTCCCTTGTACCTTTTAGTTTAAACTCAACATTTACCCATCTATCACTATATGCTAGATTATCTTTGATAGTATAGTTACCAACTGTTAACAAGTAACCTATGTAAGCACGATTTTTACCTATGTGTGAACCATCTTTTTTCTTAAACACCATCATTCTACCTATAAAGAAAGAGAGTGAATAAGGCTCTTCAAAACCAGCTGTTATACTTTTTACTATATTAAAATCATCTATCTTACTATCTTCATATCTAGCATTATAATTTTTTCTAAAATAGAGTCCAGATAGTGCCATAGGATGGATAGCCATCTCTAGTAAAAAGATGTTTGGTGAGAATGTATTTAAAAGTAGTTTTTTATAAAGTTGTGTCTCTACAAAATCTGAACCATCAGTTATATTTTTATCTCTATCTAAATCTATAAAAGCTGAAACATTTGAGTAGTAAGCATCAAGTTCATAATCAAACTCAACTAAATCTTCAGCGAATATAGATAGATTTAACAAACAAACTAAAAAAACTACCCTAAACAACTACTTTCCTCTTATCTTCTTTATAGCTTCACTGCACATCGTAAGCCCAAAAGTAGCCGTAACACCCACAAAACTACCTTTCTCTTTTGAGACAGCCTCCTCTGAACTAAAGATAACTTTATATTTTTTCTTAAATCCTCTTTTTCTAAGTTCATACCTTATCTTTGAGCCAAACCTATCACCATAACTTTTCCAAATATCACTAACCTCAACCTTTGTAGCATCAAGCCTCTTAGCACTTCCAAAAGATGATATAAGTTTTTTATGACATTTTTGAGCAAGTGCGAGTTTTGCTTTTGTGTCATCTATGGCATCTAAAACCAAATCATAAGAATCAAAATCAAACTCCCAAACCCAATCTTCATCGATTCTTTTATTTATGGTTTGAATCTCTGGATAGTGTTGTTTTAAAGCCTCAACCTTAACCTCATCGAGATGTTGTTCTGAGTATAGCTGACGATTTTGGTTCGTAACATCAAAAGAATCAAAATCAACTATGGTGATATTTTTAACACCACTCCGATACAAACAATCAAGACAAAACCCACCAACACCACCAACACCTAAAAGTAAAATCTTAGAATCTTCAAGCTTTACAAAGTCATCTTTTAAAAGTGTTTTTATTCTATCGTGTCTCATTTAATATAAATATCCCTATACTTTATAATTTCTAATTAACTCTTTTAACTCAATATCTAAAATATACTTAAGCTCTTTTTTCTCTAACTCTCCACTATTTTGTAGTTTTACCTCATCTAAACCTTTTTTTACACTTTTCTTAATATTATAGGTCTCAATATAATTGATTAAATTTTTTATAAATGTACTCTCATCACCATTACATTCTTGTTTATAAAAATTTTCTACTGTAACATCATTTATATTTAATGATAACATACGAAACTCCTTTAATGTGCTAATCTTTTAGAGATCTCTATATCTTGTTTTAACAATGAATTAACAATATTATTTAAAGA
>Ga0256837_1001915_pt1 | contig 13604 bp, 14 predicted proteins | sample 4562384metaG_FD_185976 | JGI IMG/M metagenome (GOLD analysis project Ga0256837, IMG submission 185976) | Hydrothermal vent microbial communities from Guaymas Basin, Mexico - 4561-384 | ecosystem: Environmental > Aquatic > Marine > Hydrothermal vents | place: Mexico: Guaymas Basin | collected... | reverse complement strand
ATATATGCTACAGCTTTTGCAGAGCTTTTATCTCCACAAGAGTGTTCAGAATAAGAGTTGATAGTAAAATTATTTGTATAATTTTTCATTAGAGCATTTTTACAAGCATCTATAGGACCATTTCCTTCACCATCTGCTGTAATTTCTACTCCATTATAGTTATAAACTAATTTACATTTTGAAGTTTTATTATCAGATGAAAAAGTAAAATCTACAAATGATATATGCTCTTTAGGGTTAAAGTAAGTATCTTTAAATATCTTTACAATTTCTTCTGTACTTAACTCTCTACCTTTTTCATCAGTTACTGACTGAACTATTTTACCAATCTCTGGGTGCATAGATTTTGGTAGTTGATAACCATAGTTTTTCTCTAGTATAAAAGCGATTCCACCTTTACCTGATTGTGAATTGATTCTAATTATAGATTCATAACTTCTACCTACATCTTCAGGGTCTATAGGTAAGTAAGGAACTTCCCAAAAGTTATCTTCTTTATTTTTTTGGTAAGCTAGACCTTTGTTTATAGCATCTTGATGTGAACCTGAAAAAGCAGTATAAACCAACTCACCAACATAAGGGTGACGAGCATGTGTACTCATCTCAGTACATCTCTCAACTACATCTAAAACTTCATCTATATCTGAAAAATCAAGTTCTGAATCTATACCTTGTGTTAACATATTTAAAGCTAAGGTGATAATATCTACATTACCTGTTCTCTCACCATTACTTAAAAGTGTCCCCTCAACTCTATCAGCTCCAGCTAAAAGTGCTAATTCAGTTGCTGCAACAGAAGTTCCTCTATCGTTATGAGTGTGAGTAGATATAATCACATTTTCACGATTATCTAAATGATTACCCATCCACTCTATTTGGTCAGCATATACATTTGGTGTTGCCATCTCAACTGTAGCTGGTAAGTTTATAATCACTTTTCTTGAATCTGAGATTCCCCATCTATCAGTTACTGCATTAGAAATTTTAACAGCAAAATCTAGCTCAGTTCCAGTAAAACTCTCAGGTGAATACTCTAAAAATATTTTACCATCATGTTGTGCTTCATACTTTTTAACTAAATCTACACCATCTAAAGCAAGAGCTATAATCTCCTCTTGAGTTTTAGCAAAAACTATTTTTCTTTGAGCAACAGAAGTTGAGTTATAAAGATGAACAGTTGCTTTTTTTACACCTTTTAGTGCTTCAAAAGTTTTAGCTATAAGATGTTCTCTAGCTTGAACTAAAACTTGAACAGTTACATCATCAGGTATAAGTTTATCATCTACTAAACGGCGTAAAAAGTCAAATTCTACTTTTGAAGCAGATGGGAAACCAACTTCGATCTCTTTGAAACCGATTTTAAGTAAGAGTTTGAAAAGTTCAAGTTTTTTATTCATATCCATAGGGTTTATTAGTGCTTGATTACCATCTCTTAAATCTACACTACACCATTTTGGAGCTTGAGTAATTGTTTTAGTTGGCCATTGTCTATTTGGCAAATCTACTGATGGATAAGGTTTATATTTACCTTGTTGAATTTGATTCATATTGAATCCTTTATAACTTGAAATTTACAGTAACACTCTTACTTATTACTATTTCGGAATTATATCAAATTTGTGTTTAGAAGAAGATATTTTTAATTAGAGAGTTTTTTGTTTAAGGATAATTGTGAAAAAAGCACCATCGTTTGTGTTATGAACATTTATGCTTCCATTGTTTTTTTTAACAATTTGTGAACTCATATACAGCCCTATACCAGTACCTTTTCCCTCAGGTTTTGAAGTAGTATTTGGTTTAAATATATCTTTGATAATATCTAATTTAATTCCACCAGCATTATCTTCAACCTCTATATAAATATTTGTATTTTCACTATAGCATCTTAGGTAAATATCTCTTGATTTGATTTGATTCTCATTAAATGAATCTATAGCATTATTTATAAGGTTTATAAATAGATGCTTAAACTCATTTTTATTTCCAAATAGCTTAATCTTTTCATCTATAGCTAGGTGAATATTTATATTTTGAGATAGAAGTTCATCTTTTAGTAAAATATTGATATTATCAATAACCTCTTGAATAAAAAAAGATTCGTCTTTAGTTGCAGGTCTTAAAAATTTTCTAAATTCATTTAGAGTATTTACCATGTGGTCAATTTGCAGATGGATAGTTGTTTCAACATCTTCTATATAGTTTTGATTAACTTCACCATTTTTAAAATCAGTTTTTAATAAATCAGTTATCATACTTATAGCATTTAATGGTTGCTTCCATTGGTGAGCCACAGCATCTATCATCTCACCCATAGCAGCCATTCTTGATTGTTGTTCAATCATTTTATCTTTTTTGAGATCTCTTTCTTGAGCTAAAATGTTACTTTTGTCCCATTTTTTTAAGAAAAAATTTGTTTGTTTTACAGATTTTTCATACTCTTTATTTTGTATGTTATATATCTCAATAAATTCATTTATCTTGTGAGATAACTCATCATCTGATTTTTCAGATAGTTTAACAATATCATCAATTAATTTTTGATTTTTATCTTTTATCATCACACTTCTATATAAATAGTTTTATTTATTATAGCGAAAGAAAATTATTTATAACTTGATAGAAAAGATTTAGTAGATTTTAAAAAAGTATATTCCCACATAAAGTGGGAATAGAAAGTTGCTAGTTTTTGATTAGCACTGGTAAGTAGTTTTGAACTCGTAAGCAGTTGGACGACCTTCATCTGGCCATACATCTCTTTCAAAACGGTAATGTTGATAAGCATTAATAAACTCATCAGAAAATACTGGTTTTAAGAAATCACTATCACCGATAAGACCCTCTAACGCTTCACGAAGTGTGTGAGGCATTTGTGGGATATTTCTTTCACGAATCTCGTCAAGAGAAAGTTCATATAAATCTTCATCCATTGGACCAACAGGAACAGTTGATTCTTTAATACCATCAAGACCAGCCATCATCATTACAGCAAATGCTAAGTAAGGACAAGCAGTAGAATCTGGGAATCTCATCTCTAAACGAGTTGCACCTTCACCTGCACCATAAGGGATACGACAAGCAGCTGAACGATTTTTAGCAGAGTAAGTTAAGATACTTGGTGCTTCAAAACCTGGTAAAAGTCTTTTGTACGAGTTAGTTGTTGGGTTAGTAAATGCTGAAACTGCCGCAGAGTGTTTAAAGATACCACCAGCATAGTTAAGAGCCATCTCTGAAAGGTTACCATAAGCACCCTCTTTATAGAAAAGATTTTTACCATTTTTCCAAAGTGATTGGTGAACATGCATACCATTACCATTATCACCAAACATTGGTTTAGGCATAAATGTAGCAGTTTTACCATTTAGGTGAGCAATCATTTTGATAACATATTTATATTTTTGAACATTATCAGCAGCACCGATGATGTCAGAATAAACGATACCAATTTCATGTTGACCTTGAGCAACTTCGTGGTGACCTAAAACAACTTCAAGACCAACTTGCTCTAAAATTTGCATCATTTCAGCACGAATATCAACAGCAGAATCTGTTGGAGCAACTGGGAAGTAACCACCCTTAGTTCCTGGTCTGTGACCTGTGTTGTACATATCTGGGTATGGGTTGTTTGAGTTCCATTCACCCTCTTCAGTATCTACTTTGTAACCAGCTTCATTGATGTTATCAACAAAAGTTACAGAATCGAACATGAAAAATTCATTTTCAGGACCGAAGTATGCAGCATCAGCGATACCTATAGACTCAGCATGAGTTAAAGCAGCTTTAGCGATTGAACGAGGACATCTTTCATAAGCTTGTTTTTTATAGATATCATAAACATCACAAAATACAATGATAGTTGGATCAGCAGTAAATGGGTCTAAGAAAGCACTCCCTACATCTGGAGTTAAAAGCATATCAGACTCATTAATTGGTTGCCATGCTTCGATAGAAGAACCATCAAATGGAAGACCATTATCAAGTTGACCAGCAGTTACAGCACTCATTCTATAACTGATATGGTGCCATGCACCTTTAATATCTGTAAATCTAAAATCTACAAATTGAACATCATTTTCTTCACAAAATTTAAAAAACTCTTCTGTATTATTAACAAATTTACCCATTCATTTTCTCCTGAATTTTAATCTGCTATGAGTATATCTTATTTATTAAAAATAGAATCTTTAAAGATGGTTAAAAAATCATCATATTAGTGATGGTGTTTCGTATTGTAAGTTTTAGCCTTAAAATAGGATAGTAAAAGTTGAACCCTCATTTTCTTTACTTTGTATTTTTAATTGAAAATTATGAAGATTTAGAATATTGTTTACAATAAATAAGCCTAAGCCTAAAGAATTATTCCAACTATTATCGTGAACTCTGTAGAATTTTTCTGTTATATTAGTTTGATTCTTCTCTGGGATTCCTATACCGGTATCTTTAACTTTTAAACTATGTTCATCAAAACTTACATAAACATCATCTTCAGAATATTTTATAGCATTTTCAATTAAATTTGTTACAACAACACTAAATAAAGAAGCATCTGCTTTAATAGATAAATCTTTATTACCATCAATAATCACAACTCTTTTGGAGTAATTTATTTTCATATTTTCAGCACAATCTTCAATTATTTCATAAATATTTACAGATATGAAATCTGTATTTTGTTTACCACTATCTAGTTTTAATGATAACCTTAGAGTATCAATTAAATCACTAAGCTTTGTACCGTTTTTACATATTTTTGTTAGAAATTTTTTACGGATATTTAAGTTTATATTTTCATCATCAAGTAGAGTTTGTGAGTATCCATTTATAACTGCAATAGGATTCTTAAACTCATGTGAAATCGCAGAGATAATATCATCTTTTTGTTGATTTGATACCTGTAGTTTATTTGTATATTTAGATTTTTGTTTCTCTTTTTTTACAAGAATTTGTGATACTTTTGTTAAAAGATTTGTAATTTGAGCAAACTCTAAAGAGAAGTCAGAACTTATATATGTTGACTTTTCTTTTTTTGTAAGTAGCTTTAAAAATGAAACGATTTTTAATGTTTCTTTCTCTATATGCTTGCTTATTTTATAGGTTATGATGAAAATTGCTATAAAAAATATAGTTAGAACTATAAAGATTTTTAATCCTAAAGATGAAATTTGTTCATCTATAGCATTAAGTTCTTTTGATAATCTAATGTAGATTATGTGATTGTTTAGGTTATATTTTTTTGCTATATATAGTAGCTCTTTTTTCATAGTTTTTGAATATCTTACTTTATATCCAAACTCTTCTTTATCAGCTTGTCTAATCTCATCTCTATATTTGTGATTATCCATTTTAGCTTTATCTTTATGAGATTCTGCGATAACTAACCCATCAGTATCAATGATAGTTAGCCTTAAATTTATAGAGTTTTTAACTCTTTTTGCTAGAGTTTCTAAGTTTGAATTTTTATCTAATTTAAAAGATATAATCTCTATATTTGTTAAAAGAGAATCTTTAGTTTGCATTATATAAAACTCTTTTGACCAGTAGTAAACTATAGCCCCCAGTATAATAAAAAGTGTTAAAAATATAAAAATAAATTTTCTAAGGATAATTTGATGAAATTTTAACAAAAGATATAGCCCTCTCCACGAATAGCTTGAATATAATTTTTTTCACCATTTGGGTCGATGTTTTCTTTTAGTCTTTTGATAGCTACATTTACAGTTTTTAGTTGTTTATTTAAACTATCCGCCCACACTTTTTCAAGTAATGTTTCTCTACTTAAAAGTATATTTTGATTCTTAATAAATACTAAAAGTAGGTCATGCTCTAAATGAGTTAATTTTATATTTTTATTATTAATGGTAAAAATTTTATTAGAACTATTATAGATAATATCTCGATACTTTATAATATCTTGAACTTTTTTAGTTCTTCTGATAAGTGCTTTTACTCTTGCTTTTAATTCATTAAGATTAAACGGTTTTGTTATATAGTCATCTGCACCACTTTCAAAACCATCAACAATATCATCACTAGAATCTTTTGCACTTACATAAATTACAGGTTGGTTATAACCCTCTTCACGAAGAGTAGATATATATTTACTCCCCTCAACACCAGGAAGATTTCTATCCATAAGAATAAGTGAAATATCCTCTTCATCTAAAATATCTTTAACATTTGAAGTATCAACACAAGTTATTATGTCATAACCATCTTTGGATAGTGTATATTCCATTAAATCTAAAATATCTTCTTCATCTTCTACTATCATTATTGTTATGTTATTCATTTGGTAATTGTATCTAATTTATCATAAAATCTATGATTTCACATTTTACATTTTTTGTTTTAGAATGGTGAAGACCCATTGCTAGGTTGTTAAAGTTTTTTTGACTTTCACTTTTTATAGTTGTACTGATTTTTCTGAAATTTTTCCCAATTTGAATATCATTATAAGCATAATGATTACATTTAAGTTTAATATTTTCAATTTCATAATTACTATTATTTTTGATAATTAAACTCATTTGATAGTAGTTGTCAAAGCCTGTTTTTGTATAATTTTTTTGCTCTATAGTAATGGAATCTTTTACTTGTTCTTTTAATGTTACTGGGGAGAACCCCCATAAATAATAAGAGATAGAAATAGTAGAAAATAGTACAATAAATTTAGGAAAATGTGATTTCCTTTTTGTTTTAAATTCTTTATGCTTAGGCCAGAAAATATCATCTGTTTTTATAGATTGAGTATTCTCTTGATATAAAAATTCATCCATCTTTTATCTCCTAATTATAATTTAGTTATGAAGATTACCACCAACTTTAACATAAACAAGTAGGTTAGCTATACTTATAGAACGAGCAGCTATTTTGAAACTTTTTCTTAATGCTCTTAACATTTTATGAAATTTTTCAAAATTATGAGAATCGTTTGCTTGACGCATAAGATCTCTCTCCACCATCTCATAAAGATCTTCAGCTTTATTTTCTTCGATTAATACATCGTTGTAAATTTCACGAATCTCATCTTCATCTTCAACATTTATCATTGAAACAGAAAGTTTTATAGCTTTAATTGTTGATGTTTGCATTGGAATCGTATATTCATTTATAGTTTTAATATCGACATCTTTACAAACATCTGTAAAACCTCTAATAAAACTTCTTGTATTTGAACAAGCTCTTGATAGTTCAGTTGTGATTTTAAGGTAAGCGATAACTTGTCTTAAATCTCTTGCTTCAGGAGCATAAAGTGCTAAAACTTTAATTATATTGTTATCAATATCATCAGCTTTTGCACTAATATTTTTTATATGTGATTTTGCTTCACTAAATTTAGCTTCATCACAAGTTTGAATCGCTTCTAAAAGTAGTTCATTAGCACTAACTAACCCATTACCTATATCTATAATTTTTTCTTTTATTGTTACTAATTTTTCTTGAAATTTTATTGACATCTATTTTCCTTACTTTTTATTTTAACCAAATCTACCAGTTATATAGTCTTCTGTTCTTTTCTCTTTAGGGTTTAAAAATATGTTTTCAGTTTTATCATATTCGATTAAATCACCTAAATACATAAATGCTGTATAGTCACTAATTCTACTAGCTTGTTGCATATTGTGTGTAACGATAGCTATACTTACATCTTTTTTAAGTTCAACTAAAAGCTCTTCTATAGCTCCTGTTGAGATAGGGTCAAGTGCTGATGTTGGTTCATCAAAAAGTAAAACTTCAGGTTTAACAGCAACTGCTCTTGCTATACAAAGTCTTTGTTGTTGACCACCAGATAAACCCATAGCAGATTTTCCAAGTCTATCGTGAACCTCTTTCCATAAAGCACCATCTTTTAAAGCTTGTTCCACTCTATCTGATAATTCAGTTTTGTTTTTAAGTCCAGCAATTCTAAGACCATAAGCGACATTATCAAAAATACTCATCGGAAATGGAGTTGGTTTTTGAAAAATCATACCAACTTGTTGACGAAGTTTGATAAGCTCATTCTCTTTTTTAATATCTAAAATATTATTTCTTTGATTTGTTTCAAAATCTAAAAGTTCTATTTTACCCTCATATTTATTTCCAGAATAAACATCATGGATTCTATTCATAGAGCGAAGAAGTGTAGATTTTCCACAACCACTTGGACCAATAAGAGCTGTTATCTTATTTTTTTCTATCGGTAAAGTTATATTTCTAAGTGATGGATGGTCAACTCCCGGGTATGTAAAAGAGAATTTCTTTATTTTCATTACTGGCATATTATTAATCCTTATTTCTTGTAAAAAATCTTCCAGTTAAGTTTATGATTAAAACTAAAACTGTAAGTATAAATGAAGCAGCCCAAGCTAAATCACGGCTAGATTCTTCAGGCTCATTTGCTAAATCGTAGATACTAACTGTAAGAGATGGAAAACTCTCAGTTAAATCAAGGCTAAAATAGTTACTTGTTTCAGATGTGAAAAGTAGGGGAGCAGTTTCACCTATGATTCTAGCAAAGGCAAGTAAGATACCTGTCATGATTCCAACTTTAGCAGCTTTTATAACGATGTCTAAAATAACTCTATATTTTGAAGCACCAAGAGCTATACCAGCCTCTCTAAGTTCACGAGGAACAAGTGAAAGCATATTATCAGTTGTGTTTATAACAACTGGAATCATCATAATAGCAAGAGCGATAGCACCAGCAAAACCACTTGTTCCACCAGTTGGCACAACAATAACAGCATAAACAAATGCCCCAATTACAATAGATGGAGCAGACATCATAATATCACTCAAATCACGAATAACAGAAGCATAACGACCTCTACCATACTCTTGAATGTAGATACCAGCAGCCATACCTAAAGGAATTCCTATCGCAGCTGCTAAACCAGCTAGTATAAACTGACCAATGATAAGGTTTCTTAAACCACCATCTATAAGGTCATTTAAAAATAGACTAAAATGGAAAGAGCCTAAACCCTTGATAAAAAGAGTGATTAGAATCCATGCTAAAAAAGATAGACCAATCACTGCCGATAAAACAGAAAAAACTAAAAATATTTTATTTGCTATAAGTCTCATTAGTTAGCCTTTTTTAAGAAGTACATTTTTGCAAAAGAGATAACTCCAAAGCTAATTACAAATAGTATAAGTGCTAAGTAAAATAAAGCACTCTCACCAAGACCACTAGCTTCACCAAAGTTATTTGCCATAGCAACTGGAATCGAAATAGTAGGTGAATTTATCGCTGTTGGTAAAACGAAAATAGAACCTATTAAAAATGCTACTGCCATTGTTTCACCTAAAGCACGACCAAGTGCTAAGATGATAGAGCCGATAATTCCTGTTTTTGAGTATGGAAAGATTATATCTTTGATAACCTCAAATTTTGTAGCACCTAAAGCATAAGCAGATTCTTTTAAAACTCCGGGAGTTGTATTCATAGAATCTCTTGTGATTGCTGCCATAAAAGGGAGAATCATAACACCAAGAACAAGACCAGCCGTAAGGAGTGAAACCTGATACCCACCAACTAAATCAGAAACAATAGGAGCAAAATAGTAAAGCCCCCACATACCAAAGATGATAGATGGAATTGCAGCTAAAAGCTCAATAGCTATACCAACAACATGTGAGATATTTTTAGGAGCTATCTCAGCTAAAAATACAGCGATACCCATAGCGATAGGTAAAGCGAAAACTAAAGCGATTATAGTTGTTAAAACTGTTCCAACAATCGGAACTAAACCACCATAAATAGTTTTAGTTTCAGCACCATCTTCGTCATCTTCATCAAATAACATCTCGTCTTCATCTTCAATCATCTCATCATTTTCATCTATAATTTCATCAGATTCTACATCTGAAACTATAGAAGTGTTTGAAACATCTGATTCTATAACAACCTCTTTATTCCAATCAGGATTTGTTAAAAAATCAAAACCAAATTCATCAATAGCAAGTTTTGAAGAGCTAAGAAGAGTAAGGAAGATACCAACAAGTATGATAAATACTAAAGAAGCACTCGATAGTGCGAGTTTTTGAAAGATTTTTTCCATAATTAACCTATTTGAAATTTAATGTAATTGTATGGAAATTCGGTTACACAATGGTTACGGTGTAAGATATGCCATACAAAAAGCGTATGGCATATTATAAGAAAATATATCTATTTAATACCTTTAGTTTCCCAATAAGTTCTAACTTTGTTAGTTAAAGAATCTGGTAATGGAACAAAACCTAGGCTTTTGGCAATCTCTTGACCATCTGTATAACACCAATCATAAAATTTAGTAACATTTTTGTTAACTTCTGATTTTTCTGATGGAACTAAGATAAAAGTTGCTGCAACGATAGGGTAAGATTTAGCACCTTTTGGATCTGCTATGATTGAGTAAAAATCTTTTTTAGGGTTAAGAGTTGCTTTTGAAGCAGCTTCTTGGAAAGATTTTAATGTAGGAACTATAAAATTACCAGCTTTGTTTTCAACAGTTGCCATAGCGATGTTGTTGTTAGCTGCATCAGCATAATCTATATAACCAACAGAGTATTTAGTTTGTTTTAGAAGTGCTGCTACACCAGAGTTAGTTTTCCCACCTATATGATGGTCACCAGCCCAACTAAGTGATTTTTTAGCACCAAATTTCTTTCTCCAATCTTTAGATACTTTACTTAAAAAGTATGTGAAATTGTAAGTTGTACCTGAACCATCAGCACGGTGAACAAAAGTTAATTTTTCATGTGGAAGTTTTATACCTTTGTTAGCATTAGCGATAAGTTTATTATCCCAATAAGTAAGAGAACCATCAGCGATAGCAACGATAGCTTTTCTACTTAGTTTTAAGTTATGGATATTTGGAAGGTTATAACCCATAGTGATAGCACCAACAACAGCAGGGAATTGGTAAAGACCATTTTTCTTTAGAGTTTTAGGTGAAAGTGGTTTATCAGTACCAGCAAAATCAACAGAACGAGCTTTTGCATCTTTGATTCCTTTAGATGAACCTTTTTTAATATAATCAATTTTAAGACCAGTCTCTTTGTTATAAGCTTTAATCCATTTTTGATATACACTATATGGGAAAGAAGCCCCACTACCTTTAACTATATCAGATGCACTTAGCCCAGTTGCTAAGATTGTACCAGCTAATGCGATTTTAATAATTTTTGTCATTTTCTATCCCTTAGATTTTAATTATTGTAATTATAAAGAAAAATAATTATATTTTGATTACAATTTTGTAGATTAATGTAATCAAAATGTAATTAATAGCTAATATGCTAAAATTTCGTTAATTAAATTATGGATAAATAGATGATTAAAGAGTTAGCACAAAGTGTAGTAGATTTAACATTAGACTGGGGTTATCTAGGTATATTTTTACTTATGTCTATAGAGAGTTCTTTTATACCTTTTCCAAGTGAAATTGTTTTGATTCCAGCTGGATATTTAGTTGCAACTGGAGATATGAATTTCACATTTATTATGGGGTCAGCTTTAAGTGGTTCTATGGTTGGAGCTTTTACTAATTATTATCTTGCTTTTTTTCTTGGAAGAAAATTTCTTAATAAGTATGGGAAATATTTTTTCATAAGTGAAAAAAGTTTAAATAAGATGGATAATTATTTTGAAAAGCATGGAGCTATCTCTATTTTTATAGGAAGATTGATTCCGGGTATCCGTCAGCTTATCTCAATTCCTGCTGGTCTAGCAAAAATGAAACTTATAAAATTTTCAATCTATACAGCATTAGGTGCTACTATTTGGGCTTTAATTCTTGTTTTACTTGGTTATTTTATAGGTGAGAACCAAGAATTAATTGATGTTTACTTAAAACAAATAACTATGATAGTTATGATGGTTTTATTTTTACTTGCTTCGTGGTATGCTTACTATAATAAAAAAAAGGCTAATTTATGAATTATATGTTTGAGAGTGGATTTTTAGGAACAAGAGCACCATTTTTTATGGATTTTGTAACGATTATCGTTGCACTTTTACCTTTGTTAGTAGCAGGAGCAATTGGTTTAGCAATGGCAAAAAAATATAAACTTCATGTTTTTGCTCAGATATTTATATTTGCCTTTTCAGTTATTGTTTTGATCTATTTTGAAACAGGTGTAAGAATTGGTGGTGGTTTCAATGCTTTTATGGATGGAAGTTCAGTTTCACATAATTATGCTTTATTTGTTTTGATTTTTCATATTATTATAGCAGTTTTAACTCTTATAATATGGTTTATTACACTTATAAGAGCAAAGAAGTTTTTGGCATTAGGATTACATAAAATGTTGGCTAGAATCTCTTTTATAGGGATTGTACTTACTTCAGTTACTGGAATATGGGTTTACTTTATTCTATTTATATATTAAAGGAAAAAAATGATAAAAATTGATGAAAAAGCACCAGAATTTTGTTTACCAAATCAGGATGATATAGAGATTTGTTTAAGAGATGTTTTAGGAAAATGGATAATTTTATACTTCTACCCTAGAGATAATACACCGGGATGCACAACTGAAGCTTGTGAGTTTACAGAAGCAGCACCAGATTTCTCAGAACTTGATGCAATTATTTTAGGTGTAAGTGCTGATTCTACTAAAAAACACCGTAATTTTATAGAGAAAAAAGATTTAGGAATTACACTTTTAAGTGATGAACCTACAGATATGATGCAAGAGTATGGTGTTTGGCAACTAAAGAAAAACTATGGAAAAGAGTATATGGGAATCGTTCGTACAACATTAATTATAAATCCAGATGGAATTGTTAAAGCTGTATTTGAAAAAGTTAGAGTTAAAGAACATGTTGCAAAAGTTCAAGCAGAGTTAGAAAGATTACAGTCCTTATAATAAATCAGCAAACTTTAAATAGATTTTGAGTATTATTTCGGGTCTATAATTCTCTAATTCATTAGAGGATTAAATTCTACTGGAAAAATAAAGTAAAGGAATTGTATGCCTACAATCAACCAATTGATTCGTAAAGAGCGTAAACGCGTGATTAAAAAATCAAAATCACCAGCTCTTGTTTCATGTCCACAACGTCGTGGTGTATGTACTCGTGTTTACACAACTACACCTAAAAAACCTAACTCGGCTTTAAGAAAAGTTGCTAAAGTTAGATTAACTTCAGGTTTTGAAGTTATTTCATATATCGGTGGTGAGGGTCATAACCTTCAAGAACACTCAATCGTTCTTGTTCGTGGTGGTCGTATCAAAGATTTACCTGGTGTTAAGTATCATATCGTTCGTGGTGCATTAGATACTGCTGGTGTTGCTAACCGTATGGTTGCTCGTTCTAAATACGGAACAAAAAAACCTAAAAAATAGTAGTCATTTGACACTATAAAGGCGTTATTCGCCAAATATTCAAGCTAGCTACAGGGTATATCTTTAGTGGTATATTTTGAGTAAATTTGAAAAAATTGAAGATAAGGAAATTCTAAATGAGAAGAAGAAAAGCTCCCGTTCGTGAAATTATGCCTGACCCAGTTTATGGAAGCAAAATTTTAACGAAATTTATAAATAAAATTATGTTAGATGGTAAAAAATCTAAAGCAGAAAAAATTATCTACAGTGCAATGGATATCATTAGCTCTCGTGGTGAAAAAACTGGT
>Ga0256837_1001914_pt1 | contig 13607 bp, 14 predicted proteins | sample 4562384metaG_FD_185976 | JGI IMG/M metagenome (GOLD analysis project Ga0256837, IMG submission 185976) | Hydrothermal vent microbial communities from Guaymas Basin, Mexico - 4561-384 | ecosystem: Environmental > Aquatic > Marine > Hydrothermal vents | place: Mexico: Guaymas Basin | collected... | reverse complement strand
AAGGAGTTGGTGTTTAAGGTTGCGATAGTCAATATGTTTCTGGCGATGAGTTCGGGATAGAAAACATAACAAAGCGGTTATTCGTTATAGGTCGGTTCGGCAGAGAAATTTTATTGGACACAGCATTTAATAATTAATTTTTTTATTCTCATAGGTCCCCCTAAGTTGTAAAAGCTGTTATGTACATTATACTCTATCCTAACTTGAGTAGGTAGATAAGTAGAATTGTAAAAACTTTAGGAGGTGGAAGGTGGGTATCTGGGATTGGAAAGACGAGAAGGTAAGAAAAGGAGTCAGGAAAGTTCTCAGACAGAACCTCTGTGCAGGTAAGGAGGATAAGGTAGCTGTTTTAACCGATACTTACAAGGAGAAGGTTGGGGAGCTCCTCTTCTGGGAGGCTACTAACCTAAATATTCCGGTTTTTCACCATACCTACCAGCCGACCGGAAGGCACGGCCTTGAGCCCCCTGAGAGCGTCTGGAGGGCGGTTTTCGGTCAGGAGTTCGTTGAAGAGGTTAAAGAGAAGGGGCTCTTTGAGAGGATTTTAAAGAAGGAGTTCTCATCATCAGACGAACTTGAGGTAAAGGAGATACTCCTTGAAACAACTTCTCCAAATCAACTTCCAACTGCCGTAATAGCCGTTAACCAACACTCAATCTCCCATACCCTATTTAGGAAGCTCTGCTCAGAGTTCCTCTCAATCCGATTTGCAAGTATGCCCCTCTTTGAGCCCTTTATGTTCTATACCTCTTTACAGGCAAACTGGAACTTAGTTTCAAGGCGTTCTATAGAAATTGCTTCTCTCCTGACAGATTCAGTCTCAGCCCGTGTTACCTGTCCCCTTGGAACAGATTTAAGGTTTTCCTTAGATGGAAGGGAAGGGCTTGCTGATACGGGGAAAATCTGTTCTCCGGGGGATTTTGGCAACCTTCCTGCAGGGGAAGCCTTTGTAGCTCCCGTTGAAGGAACTGCAGAGGGCGTTTTCGTAACCCGTTACGCTCCAGATAGGGAGCTTAAATCTCCAGTTAAGTTTATAGTTGAGTCTGGAAGGGTAAGGGAAGCTCTTGGGGAGGACGATTTCTCAACCTTCATCAATTCCTTGATCCATAAGGAGAGAAACGCAGATAACGTTGCAGAGTTTGGAGTTGGAACCAACGAAAGGGCTAAGGTTAAGACTAACATCTTAGAGGCTGAGAAGATCTTAGGAACCTGTCACATAGCCCTTGGAGATAACAGCTCCTTTGGGGGGAAGGTAAAGGCGAACCTCCACATGGACCTTTTAATTGAAAGGCCGACAGTTATCCTTGAGCTGAAGAACGGAAGGGATTTCGTTTTAATGGAGGACGGAGATCTAAAAGTTTAAAGGGGGCAAAAGCCCCCAATTGACTTAAGCAGAAAGGGCTGCCTTTGCCTTTTCTACAACTGCTTTAAAGGCTTCAGGGTCCCTTACGGCAAGGTCTGCAAGTATTTTTCTGTCAAGCTCAATTCCGGCCTTCTTAAGACCGTGAATAAACCTGCTGTAGTTGAGTCCGAGGGGCCTTACTGCAGCGTTAATCCTCGTAATCCAGAGTCTTCTAAAGTCCCTCTTCTTCGTTCTCCTGTGCTCGTAGGCGTAAAAGAGGGACTTCATTACTGCAATTTTCATCGTCCTGTAGAGCCTTGAGCGGCCTCCAAAGTAACCCTTTGTCAGCTTCTTTAGCTTCTTCCTTCTCTTCCTTCTTGGGCTGTACTTGACCCTCATCTTCTACCTCCTTTTTAGCTTTGCAGGCGCCCTTTAAAGGGTCTTTGAGCCTGCTCAAGCTACATGTAGATGACTAGCTGTTTGTAGTTTGCTGCCTGAGCTCCTTCTAGGTACTTGGCCTTCTTAAGCCTTCTCTTCCTTCTCCTGTTCTTCTTTGTCAAGAGGTGGCTCTTGTTAGGGGACCAGTGCTTTATTTTCCCCTTTGCCGTAACTTTTACCCTCTTGGCGGCAGACCTACGGGTCTTTATCTTGGGCATCTTAAGCCTCCTTTGGGTTTTAAACGGGTTGGAATTATAAGCTATTTTTTCTTAGGTGCAAGTATCATTATCATGTCTCTGCCCTCTTTCTTGGGCTTTTTCTCCATCTCTGCAATATCCTGAACAGCTTCGTATATCTTCATGAGCTGGGCTTCTCCAATATCAACGTGTGCCTGCTCCCTTCCTCTAAACATAACGACGGCCTTTACCTTGTTCCCCTTCTCAAGGAACTTTCTCGTCTGTTTTATCCTTACCTGGAGGTCGTGTTCGTCGGTTTTCGGGCGGACCTTTACAGTTTTGACTTCAACCGTTTTCTGCTTCTTCTTTGCTTCGTGCATCTTCTTCTGCATCTGGTACTTGTACTTTCCAAAGTCCATAATACGGCAAACCGGAGGTTTTGCGTTGGGAGAGACCTCCACCAGGTCAAGCCCCTTTTCCCTGGCAATTTCAAGGGCTTTATAGGTAGGCATTACTCCGAGTTTTGTTCCGTCTTCATCAATAACGAGAACTTCCCTTGCTCTGATTCTCTCGTTTACCCTCGTTTGTTCAAGCTTCTTACTAATGGCTTACCTCCTCCAATTAGCGTTTTTCTTTTATTTCAGTTAGGATTTTATCCAAAAACTCTTCTATTGTCATGGTTCCAAGTTCCCCTTCTCTCTTTGATCTGACTGAAACCGTTCCATTTTCCACCTCTTTAGCTCCTACGATAAGCATGTAGGGGATTTTCTGGGTTTCAGCTTTCCTGATTTTGTAGCCGACCTTTGCGCTTTCGTCGTCAAGTTTTACCCTTACTCCGGCGTCCTTTAACTTTCTGTAGACCTGGTCTGCGTAATCAATGAACTTGTCGCTAACAGGGATAACTACAACCTGAACAGGTGCAAGCCAGGTTGGGAAGAGGCCTGCGTAGTGTTCTATGAGGAGGCCGATAAACCTTTCTATACTTCCCATTATTGCCCTGTGGACCATAACCGGACGCTTCTTCTGTCCGTCTCTGTCTACGTAGGTTAGATCAAACCTCTCTGGAAGGTTAAAGTCAACCTGAATCGTTGGGCCGTCCCACTTCCTTCCAATTGCGTCTAAGACGGCTATGTCAATCTTTGGCCCGTAGAAGGCCCCATCTCCCTCAACTATGTTGTACTCAAATCCCCTCTCTTCGAGGGCGTCTATTAGGGCCTTTGTTGCATGCTCCCAGGCCTCATCACTTCCTATGTACTTTTCTGGCTTTGTTCCTATGTTGATTACGTAGTCAAGGTTGAATATCCTTAAGAGTTCCAGTATGTAGTCCATTACCCCCTGAATCTCCTCTTTGAGCTGGTCGGGGCGGCAGAAGATGTGGCCGTCGTCCTGTGTGAAGCCCCTAACCCTCAGTAAACCGTGGAGGGAACCGCTCTTTTCGTACCTGTAAACTGTTCCGAGCTCAAAGAAGCGGATTGGGAGCTCCCTGTAGCTCCTAGGCTGGGATTTGTATATGAGGATGTGGCCGGGGCAGTTCATCGGCTTCACTGCGTACCAGTGGGCCTTTTCAATTTCCTCACAGGTTAGAGGAACTTCCTCGTTTCCAAGCCTCTCCTCTTCATCGTGTTCAACCACTGGGACGAAGAACATGTTTTCCCTGTAGAAGTTATAGTGGCCGGAGATTTTCCAGAGGTCTGCCTTCATTATATGGGGAGTGTAGATCCTCTGGTATCCCCTCTTCCTGTGCTCCTCCTCAACCCACTTCTCTATTTCCTGCCTGATTACGGCGCCGTTTGGATGCCAGAAGACGAGTCCGGGGCCGGCCTCCTCGTAAATTCCAAAAAGGTCAAGCTGTTTACCTATAACCCTGTGGTCCCTCTTCTTTGCTTCCTCTAAGCGTTTTAGGTACTCTTCAAGCTGACTCTTCTTCCAGAATGCGGTTCCGTAGATCCTCTGGAGCATCTTGTTCCTTGAGTCACCCCTCCAGTAGGCGCCGGCAGTTGATAAGAGCTTAAAGGCCTTTACTTGTCCGGCGTTCTCAACGTGAGGCCCTCTACAAAGGTCAAAGAAGTCCTCTCCGAGCCAGTAGATTGAGATTTCCTCTCCTTCAGGAATTGACTCTAGGAGCTCCAGTTTATACTGGTCACCTTTAAAGAGCTCCCTTGCCCTTTCCCTGCTTATTACTTCTTTCCTAAAGGGCTCTTTTTCCTTTACTATCCTCTCCATCTCCCTCTCTATCTTCTCCAGGTCTTCCTGGGAGATGGTCTCGGGAAGGTCAAAGTCGTAGTAGAAGCCCTCCTCAGTTGCCGGGCCTATACCCAGTTTAACTTTCTCCTTTCCGTAGAGGTTCTTAACGGCCTTTGCTAGAATGTGGGCTGCACTGTGCCTTAGTATTTCAAGGCTTTCAGGGTCTTTAGGAGTTAGTATCCTTATTTCTCCACTTTCCTTGATAGGAGTGTGGAGGTCAACGATCTGGCCGTTAAAGATCGCTCCTACTGCGTTCTTTTCAAGGCTTTTTGATATCTTTGAAGCGATTTCCTTTACAGTTACAGGCCTGTCAAACTCTAGAGTACTTCCATCAGGTAACTTTATCTCAATCATTTCCCTTTGCTCCTTCACCTGTTTTGATTTTGTGAATTCTACTACTTTTTCTTCTGCTCAAGGCCGTTAGTAAGTATAAAGTCTCTGTTAATTTCGGTATAAGTGATTTCCCCTCCAGGTTTTACCCTATACTCCCTCTTATCCGGCGGTGTCCTTTCGTACAGCAAAACCCTCTGGGCAAGTTCTTTAAAGAGGGGAACCGCAATTTTACTTGCCCAGAGCATATTTTTGGGGACTTTCGGTTCATCTACAGTTACAACGAGGACGTAACGGGGGTTTGTTATAGGGAAGGCACCGACAAAGGTGGCTGTTATCTTGCTCCTGTTGTAGCCTCCTATTTTAGGGTCGTACTTTACGGCGGTTCCGGTCTTTCCACCGATGTAGAAGTTAACGAGTTTTGTTCCTACTCCTGTTCCTCCCTCTACAACCATTGTTAGAATCCTTCTCATCACCTTTGAGGTCCTATCAGATATAACCCTCCTTAACTTAACAGGTTGGAACTCTTTAACGACCTTCCCTTTCTCATCAATAACTGCTTTGAGTATCCTAGGTTTGTAGTAAATCCCTCCGTTTACTAAAGTAGAGTAGGCTGCAGCGAGCTGTAGTGTAGTTACCGATATGTTGTGTCCGAAGGAGAGGGTGGCAAAGTCAACGTCTCTCCACTTTTTCCAGTTGCGCAAAATTCCGGGGCTTTCTCCGGGGAGCTCTACCCCCGTCCTCTTACCAAAGCCGAAATTCCTGTAGTACTGGTATAGTTTCCTTTTTCCGAGGAGCTGGGCAACCTGGATTATTCCAACGTTGTCTGAGTACTCAATAATCTCCCAAGCCCTTAGTTTTACGTCCCTTCCGTGGAACTCATTTTTAAAGACTTTGTTCCCCACTTTCATTGTGGGAGGGCAGTGAAAAACTGTATCCTTCGTTATTAAGCCTTCGTTAAGGGCTGCCGCTAGGACGAGAGGCTTCATAACAGAGCCGGGTTCGTAAGGGGAAGTAATGAACCTTGGGATTAAGTACTTGAGGTTCTCCTTTGTCCTCTTTTGGCCGTACTTGTAGTAAGGCCAGGAGGTTGCGGCTAGAACCTCACCGCTGTTAGGGTCCATAAGTACGGCGTTTATAAAGTTTGGATGCCACTTATTTCCGTACTTTTCAACTGTCTTCTCAAATATGTACTGTAAGTTTCCGTCTATTGTTAACTCAACGTTGTTCCCCTTCTTTTTCCTTAGGAAAACAGTTGCTTCCTTTCCTAAGTAAACCTTTCCCTGAACGTCCTTTTCTCCTGAGAGTTTTAAGACGTCCCCGGTTATAACGTTTTCCTTTTCAAGGAGGTATTCAAGGTTGTAGAGACCTTCTCCAAACTTATTGGTTATCCCAACTACAGTTGAGCCAACCTGATAGGGGTAAACTCTTATGTACTCTGTTAAAAATCCAATAAGGTCCGGGTGTTTTTTCCTAAACCTGTTCTCTCCAGATAGGGTGTAGTAAATTCTTAGTGCAGTTCTTACTGCTCTTTTAACTTCTTTTGGGTCTTCAGGAACGTCCTTCTTCAGCCAAACAAAGGGAACTTTAACCTTTTTGCCGCTTTTGGTTACAACTACCGTGTACTTCTTTTCATAGGCCTTTCGGAGCTCCTCATCTGAGATAACGGATAGCAGTTTAAGGGTCTCTAAGATTTTGGAAATCCTCTTTTCACCTATCCCCGACTTCTGGGCGTACTGCTCAATTACGGAAGGTTTTCCCCTAATTATTTCCTTAAAGAGCTCCCAGTCTTTAATCTCTGTTGGCCTTAAGTAAAAGGAGATTGCTTTTAAGCTCGCTGCAAGTAAACTTCCGTTCCTGTCTAAAATCTCTCCCCTTTCACTTGAGAGTTTAAATATTCCTGTAAACTGGGATGAGGCCAGTTTTAGCCATTTTTCCTTGCTAAAGTATGAAAGGTCAAATATCCTCCACGTAAAGATAATCACTAAAAGGAGGCTCATAAAGAAGAAGTAGTTGAGCCTATCTTCTTTAAAGGGTTTGAGGAAGCCGTATAACTTTGATAGGAGTTCCTTAAAGAGGATAAAAAGCCTCATCTAATGTACTCTACCTCGTCCTCTTTAAAGTCTTTAAGGTTACTGCTATTCTTATCTACCAACTCTGGTCTTACCTTTGAGTAATACTCTACCATTAACCTGGTGTTTTCATCTTTTAAATCCTTAATTTCTGAAACGAGAGAGCTTATCTTCTTCTTCTCTTCCGTACACATTGACCTTACTTCAATTACTTTGCTAACTACTAAAATGGCGGCTACTGTTGATACTAGGTAGAGTAGGATACAACTGAGCTGAAGGAGTTTACCCATATCCCTTCAAGTCCTATATTATCCTTTAACCTCTGCGCCCGTAGCTCAACCGGATAGAGCACAGGCCTCCGGAGCCTGGGGTTGGGGGTTCAAGTCCCCCCGGGCGCACCACTAATCTTTCTTAGCCTGTTTGATTATCGTTTCGGGAACTTCTATCGGGTAGTCTCCGTCAAAGCAGGCTGTACAGAAGTTTTCCTTACCTCCTCCTGCTGCTTCAATCATTCCCTCAAGGGACAAGTACCCTAAAGAGTCAGCCTCAATGTAGCGGCAGATCTCCTCAACAGAGTGGGAAGAGGCAATTAGTTGCTCTTTAGTGGGAGTGTCAATTCCGAAGTAGCAGGGCCACTTTGTTGGAGGAGAGCTGATCCTCATGTGGACTTCCTTTGCTCCAGCTTCCCTGAGCATCCTCACTATCTTCCTGCTCGTAGTTCCCCTTACTATTGAGTCGTCTATAACTATTACCCTCTTACCTTTAAGTAACTCTGGTACCGGATTTAACTTTACTTTTACTCCTATATCCCTCATCTTCTGCTGGGGCTTTATGAAAGTCCTTCCGACGTAGTGGTTCCTAATTAGGGCAAGCTCAAAGGGGATTCCCGACTCCTGGGAGTAACCTAGTGCCGGAACTACTCCAGAGTCTGGGACTGGAACGACTATATCAGCCTCAACTGGGTTCTCCCTGGCAAGTCTCCTTCCAAACTCCTTCCTTACTTCGTAAACGCTTCTTCCAAATATTTTGCTGTCCGGCCTTGCAAAGTAGACAAACTCAAAGATACACTGGGATTTCCTTGCTCCTTCTGAACCGGGAATCCTGTAGCTCCTCATTTGACCGTTTTCAATCAAGACTATTTCTCCCGGCTCAACGTCCCTTATGTACTTAGCTCCAATCAGGTCAAATGCGCAGGTCTCTGAGGCAAAGACTGGACTTCCATCTAGTTCACCCATACACAGTGGCCTGAATCCCCAAGGATCCCTAATCGCTATTAATTTCTTGTTGGTCATAACAAGGAGAGAGTAGGCTCCTTTGAGCTTACCTAAGGCATCCATTAGTTTGTCAAGGAACTTCTTCTTCTTAGACTTGACTATTAGGTGAACTATAACTTCTGAATCGGAAGTTCCCCTAAATATTGAACCTTCCTCTTCCAGTTCTTCCCTCAGTTTAAGAGCGTTTACCAGGTTTCCGTTGTGGGCTATAGCCATCTGTCCGTTTTTAAAGGAGACAACTATCGGCTGAATGTTATCTGGCGAGTCTGAAGCTCCTGAAGTTGAGTACCTGTTGTGGCCTACGGCTACGTGTCCGGTAAGTCTCTTTAAGTTTTCATCCTTAAATACGGATGAGACTAGACCAAAGTCCCTGTGGTAGGCGATCTTGTTTCCATCGGTTACTGCAATTCCGGCGCTCTCCTGTCCCCTGTGCTGAAGAGCGTAGAGACCAAGGTAAGTATAGTAAGCTGCGTTTGGGTTATTGTATATTCCAAAGACTCCGCAGTACTCTTTCATCTTCAAGCCCTCACAAAGAATCCTTGTAGAGCTGTAAATTATACACCGGTTACCCTCTTTCCTTTATAATTTTCAGTGATTAAACTAACTGAGTAAAGGAGAAAGGGTTATGGAAAAAAGAGAAAAGCTCTACGAAGGGAAGGCAAAGGTTCTCTATAAAACCGATAGTGATAACCTCCTTGTTGCTTACTTTAAGGATGACACTACGGCCTTTGATGGAGCTAAGAAGGAAGTCCTTGAGGATAAGGGCGTAATAAACTGTGCCATCTCAACTGTTATATTTGAGTACCTTGAAAAGCACGGAATAAAGACCCACTTTGTTGAAAGGCTATCTCCAAGGGAGATGCTTGTAAAGAAGTGTGAGATTATTCCAGTTGAAGTAGTAGTTAGAAACGTTGCTGCCGGCAGTTTCTCAAGGAGGTATGGAGTAGAGGAGGGAACTCCTTTAAAGGAGCCTTTAGTTGAGTACTTCTACAAGAACGATCAGCTTCACGACCCGATGGTTTGTCCAAATCACGTTTACCTCTTTGGTTGGGCTACGAGGGAAGAGCTCGGTCAGATGACAAAAACCGCCCTTGAAGTAAACGAGCTCCTTAAGAAGTTCTTTGACGAGATAGACATTCAGCTTGTTGACTTTAAGCTAGAGTTTGGAAAGTGCAACGGTGAAATCCTTTTAGCAGACGAGATTACTCCAGACTCATGCCGTCTCTGGGACAAGTCTTCAGGTGAAGTACTTGATAAGGATAGGTTCAGGAAGGATATGGGTAAGGTAGTTGAAAGTTATAAAGAGGTTTACAGGAGAATAATGGACAGGTACGAGGAGGTTGAGGAGTAAATATGGAGAAGAAGCTTATCCTCTCAAACGTTGACAAGGAAATGAAAATAGCCCTTGAGAAGTACGAAGAGCCTAAGGATATAAAGAGAGTTCTCTCTGGAATGAGGCCGACCGGGAAGTTACACCTTGGAAATTACTTTGGAGCTCTAAAACCATGGCTGGAGCTCCAGGATAGGGCAGAGAGCTTCTTCTTCATAGCCGACTGGCACGCAATAACTACCTCTTACCAAGATACGAGAGATTTGGCCGAAAATACGGTTCAGATGATGGCCGACTGGCTTGCCTGCGGTCTTACTCCCGAAAAGAGTATACTCTTCGTTCAGAGCTGGATTAAAGAACACGCAGAGCTCCACCTGCTCCTTTCAATGATTACTCCCGTCAAGTGGCTTGAGAGGAACCCGACCTACAAAGAGATGATGGAGAACCTCAAGGACAGGGAAATTGCAACTTACGGTTTCCTAGGCTATCCTGTTCTGCAGACTGCCGATATAGTTCTCTACGATGCCGATACTGTTCCGGTTGGAATAGACCAGCTTCCTCACCTGGAGCTCTCCAGGGAAATTGTAAGGAGGTTTAACAGGTTTTTCGGGGAGCTCTTAGTTGAGCCTAGGCCTTACCTTTCTGAAGCTCCTAAGCTTCCCGGCCTTGACGGTAGGAAGATGAGTAAGTCCTACGGGAACTGTATTTACCTTTCAGACTCTAAGGAAGAAGTTGAGAAGAAAGTTCGCTCAATGGTTACAGATCCTGCAAGGGTGAGGAAGACGGATCCTGGCCATCCTGAAGTTTGCACAGTTTACGCCTACCATAAGATGTTTACTCCCGAAGAGAAGGTTAAAGAGATTGAAGAGGCCTGCAGGAAGGGAGAAATAGGGTGCGTTCAGTGTAAGAAGCTCCTTGCTCAAAATATCAACTCCTTCCTTGAACCGATGAGGAGTAAAAGGGAGGAGCTCCTATCAGATAGGGATTCTCTAATTGATATCTTTAGAGAGGGCTCAAAGAGGGCTTCTGAGATTGCCAGGAAAAAGATGGAAGAGATTAAGAGGGCGGTGAACTTCCTTGAGTAAAGGACTTAAGAAGCCGGTAGGTAAACAGATAGGGATTTTTATCTTCCTCGTTGGCCTTCTGATCTTTTACGTTTATTATCATTTTAAAGGGTTTTAGTTTTGAATAGACTGGAAGGTTACCTAAGAGAGGCAAACTTACACGTAGAGAGGTTAAGGGAAGTTTTGGAGAGGCTTTCTCCTCTTCTTCCCATGACTGAAGAAAGGTTTTCGGAGCTTACCCCTTCAGAAAAGGACATGCTTGATGTTTTGGCCTTCCGCTTCTCAAAACTTCAGGACCTTTTGGGAAGTAAGATTTTCAGGGAATTTCTTGAAAGTCAAGGCTTTATAACTGAGGGGAAGAGCTTTTTAGAAGTGCTTCGGGAGGTAGAGAGGGAAGGAATTGTAGATGTGGATACTTGGAGCGAATTTAGAAAGGTTCGCAACTTAATAGCCCACGAATACCCTTTGACTGTTACTGAGAGGGTTGAAGCTATAAATTATTTGGTAGAAAAGGTTCTTGTCCTTTTGGAGGTTTTAAAGAAAATTGAAGCTAAGATTGGCAGGAAGTGAAGTAAAGTTAATAAAGGAGATGACTAAGGAAGTTTTTGGTCCGTGCAGGATTTTCATTTTTGGAAGCCGCCTGAGAGAAAAGAGGGGTGGAGATATAGACATATTTGTAATTCCTGAAAATAGGGAGAACCTCTTTGCAAAGCGGGTTAAGTTAGCGGCAAAGCTTGAAAACCTTTTGGGAAAGCCTGTTGATGTGATTGTTAGCTACGATTTTAACAGGGAAATAGAAAGGGAAGCCATAAAAGGAATTGAGATTTAGCTTTTTAGCCTGTTAAGAACTTCATATAAGTTTTGCTTTTAATAAAACATTCAACTGTATAGGAGCTCCCTTTGTGGGTTGAACTGACAAAAGATGAATGGTTTATGAAGTTAGCCCTCTCTGAAGGCTATAAGGGAAAAGGAAAAACACTTCCAAACCCTGCCGTTGGTGCAGTTGTTGTTAAGGATGGCAGGGTAATTTCAACCGGATACCACCAAAGGGCAGGTTTGCCCCACGCAGAGAGGATTGCCCTTGAAAGGGCAGGGAAGGAAGCAAAGGGAGCTACCCTTTACGTTACTTTAGAGCCCTGCAACCATTACGGAAGGACTCCTCCCTGTACGGAAGCCATAATCTCGGCGGGGATAAAAAGGGTTGTTATAGGCGTTAGGGATCCAAACCCTGTAGCTTCCGGTGGAATTGAGAGGTTAAAGAGGGCAGGTATAGAGGTTGAAGTAGGAGTTCTTGAAAGGGAGTGTTTTGAGCTCATAGAGGACTTTGTCTTTAACTTAAAAAGTCCTCGTCCGTTCGTTTCACTGAAACTAGCTTCAACCCTTGACGGAGCAATTGCCGATAAAGAAGGCAACTCAAAGTGGATAACAGGCAAAGAGGCAAGAGCTTACGTTCACAAACTTCGCTCTTACCACAACGCTGTAATGGTAGGAATAGGAACAGTTCTGAAAGACGACCCTCTTCTAACTGTTAGAGAATATGATGTTGAAAAACAGCCCTTTGCAGTTGTTGTTGATCCATCTTTAAGGATACCGACAAACTCTAAACTTGTAAAGGAACGTTCCTCGGAACTTATAGTTATAACTAGTCAGAGCTCCTTACTTTCTTACAAGGCGTCTATCTTAAAAGACATGGGAGTTAAGTTAATTCCTACTTACGGTTATGAAGGTGTTTTGGACTTAGAGGAGGCCTTTACAGATTTAAAAAGGGATTTTTCAATTTACTCTCTTCTATGTGAAGGGGGAAGTAAGCTTAGTTCCTTTCTTTTAAGAGAAAAGCTAATTGATAAACTCTATTTGTTCTATTCTCCTAAAATTCTTGGGACAAAGGACTTTATTCCAATGTTTTCAGGCCCTTTAGCTTACTTAAAGGATGTTAAAGAATTTGAACCTTTTTCAATTGAGACCTACAGAAAGGACCTTTTAATCAAACTCTACCGGCAAGGCTAAAAAAAATCCGGTACCCCCCGATAATGGTTAATGAGAAAACCTTAACGGGAGGTACCAGTCATGGCACTGAGGATTAACTACAACTACCAGGCAGATTTTACTCACGTAAATCTGCTTAAGACAGAAAGGAATCTTAACACAGCCCTTGAAAGACTTTCTACCGGCTACCGTATTAACTCAGCAAAAGACGACGCAGCAGGCCTCTTTATTGCCGACCAGCTAAAACTCGTTGCAAATGCTCTTGACCAAGGTGCGAGGAACGCTCAGGACGGAATCTCTGCTGCTCAAATTGCTGAAAGCTCACTTGCTCAGATTTACGATAAGCTCGTAACAATGTACACAAAAGCTGAACAAGCAGCAAGTGATACAAATGACCCAAATGCAAGAGCGGCATTACAAGGTGATATACAGAAATTGGTTGATGCTATTGATAAAATATCTTCAACCGCAGAATTTAACGGGTTAAAACTGCTTGATGGTTCTTTTAAGAATAAAGTAATTCATTTTGGCCCTAGAGCTGATCAAAATTTAACAAAATTTAACTATTAATATTGATAGTGCAAAAGCAAGCGATATTGGTGCAACTATCGTAACTGCTAAAAGAAGCAATAACTCAAGTCTTCTCTTTTATGGAACTGGTGCTTACTCTCAATCAGATCCTCAGCAATTTGATACAGGGGAAACTTTAACTATCAATGGTGTTGAGGTAGGAGCAGCTACATTCTCAGCTGCTAAGGAACTTGACGCTTATAAGCTTGCTAAAACTATTAACTCAAAAGTTCCAGGGGTTGAGGCAACCGCAAAGAATGTTTTAACAGCTTCTCAAGACTTTGGTTCTATATCTATTGGAAGCGATGATACATTAACTATTAAAATACATAGTTCTGCATCTGGTGCAACGGATAAAACTATTACTTTAAATGGAGGTAAAACTTACAGTCTTGAAGATATTGTAAGTCTTATAAATGGAGTTTCCCAAGACACAAAAGTCTACGCAAGGATAGATGATACTGAAAAGAGATTAGAAGTTTATACCCAAAATGGAGAAACCTTTAGATTAGAGTTTAAAATTAATGCTGGTAAAACTAATAAAAATACATCTATTGATTTAGCAAAGTTCGGCGCTCAAACTTCAACGGTTATAAACGATGATGATAAAAAACAAGGCTACATACATTCTATAGGAATCTTGGAGTTTACAAGTGCTGTGTCCAATAAAATTTCTCTGCCGAACCGACCTATAACGAATAACCGCTTTGTTATGTTTTCTATCCCGAACTCATCGCCAGAAACATATTGACTATCGCAACCTTAAACACCAACTCCTTCC
>Ga0256837_1001913_pt1 | contig 13616 bp, 9 predicted proteins | sample 4562384metaG_FD_185976 | JGI IMG/M metagenome (GOLD analysis project Ga0256837, IMG submission 185976) | Hydrothermal vent microbial communities from Guaymas Basin, Mexico - 4561-384 | ecosystem: Environmental > Aquatic > Marine > Hydrothermal vents | place: Mexico: Guaymas Basin | collected... | reverse complement strand
TAACAGCACAACATAGAGAGATGTTAGATCAAGTATTAGAACTATTTGAAATAATTCCTGATTATGATTTAAATCTTATGAAGCTTGGTCAAGATTTATATGATATAACTTCAAATGTACTAATGGGAATGAAAGATGTACTAAGTGATTTTAAACCTAATGTTGTTTTAGTTCATGGAGATACTACAACTACATCTGCTACATCATTAGCAGCTTTTTATCAGCAAATACAAGTAGGTCATGTAGAAGCAGGTTTACGAACTTATGATATTTATAGTCCATTTCCAGAAGAAGTAAATAGACAAATTACAGGTATATTAGCCAACTATCATTTTGCACCTACGATTACAAGTCAAGATAATCTTTTAAAAGAAAATAAAGACAGTAAAAATATATTAGTAACAGGAAATACAGTTATTGATGCTTTATTTTTAGCACTTGATAAAATAAAAAATGATAAAAATTTAGAATTACAGATTAAAAATCAAATCTTAGATTTTGGATATGATATCAAAGAAGATAAAAGAATCATACTTGTAACAGGACATAGAAGAGAAAATCATGGTCAAGGATTTATAAATATTTGCGAAGCTTTAAAAAGTATAGCAGAAGAAAATCCAACCTTTGATATAGTTTATCCAGTACACTTAAACCCAAATGTACAAAAACCTGTAAAAGAGATACTCTCAAATATATCAAATATTTATCTTATAGAACCACTTCAATATGAACAGTTTTTATATATTATGGATAAATCATATTTTATTATCACAGATAGTGGTGGAGTACAAGAGGAAGCTCCTAGTTTAGCTAAACCTGTACTTGTGATGAGAGATACAACAGAGCGACCAGAAGCACTAGAAGCAGGAACAGTTAAACTTGTAGGAACGGATAAAAATAAAATTAAAAAAGAAGCTCAAAAATTAATAGATGATAAAATAGAATATGAGATGATGAGTAAATCGCATAATCCTTATGGAAATGGTAAGGCTTGTAAAAAAATAGTAAAATTCTTAAAGGATAATAAATAATGTTAAATAAAAAAATATGTGTAGTAGGATTAGGTTATAAAAGACATATAATTACTCCCGGAATAACAGGATGGGCTCAAGTTATGTTTGTAGAAGGTAGAAGTAAAGACGATACAAAACAAAAGCTTATGTATGATTTGTATTATATAAAACACTGGTCTTTAGCTCTTGAATTAAAAGTGATATATAAAACTATTTTGGTAGTTCTAGGGAAAAAAGGTATATAATTGAATCTAATATTAAATAATAAAAAGACATTACTATATATACTTATAGCATTTCTATTTAGTATCTCTGTTAGACTTATATGGGTATATCAGTTTAATGATGTAGCTCAATTTAAATTCAACGATCAATTTATGATAAATACAAACGATGGATATTTTTATGCAGAAGGTGCAAGAGATATTATAAATGGTACTCACCAAGAAAATGATAGATCTCCTATAGATAGTGCTTTATCAAATCTTACTTCAATTATAGCTAAGATTTTACCATTTTCATTTGAAACTATTATATTTTTTATGCCAGTATTTTTTTCATCTTTGATAGTGATACCTATTATTTTAATAGGAAAAAGCTTAGATAAATTAGAGCTTGGATTTATAGCTTCTTTAATAGCATCTATTGCATGGAGTTATTACAATCGTACTATGGTAGGATATTATGATACAGATCTTTTAAATATTGTATTTCCTACATTTTTACTTTGGTCACTTATATGGGCTATACGAACAAATCAAGATAGATACTTACTTTTTACAGCACTTGATATCATAGCTTATAGGTGGTGGTATCCACAAAGCTATGCTTTGGAGTTTGCTTTTTTTGCCATTATACTAGTCTATATAATTTATATGTATATCAAAAAACAAGACTTTACATATAATCTAACTCTACTAACATTTATGATGTTTGCTATGCTACAAATAGATAGTATATATAGATTTACTATAGTATTAGTTTTATTTTTGTTAGTTAAATTCAAAAAAGAGTTAATATCAAAGTATATATACTATATATTTGCAATATCTATTATAGCCTTTTTTGTATCTGGTGGATTTGATCCTATCTGGGGTAAGTTAAAAGGATATGTATTTAAAGATGCGATCTCTACTACAAAAGATGGATTATCTTTACATTTTTATACAGTTATGCAAACTATAAGAGAAGCTAGTTCTATACCATTTGAAACATTTGCCAATCGTATCTCTGGACATACTATTACTTTTATTTTATCACTTATTGGATATCTTATATTAGTTTTTAGATTTCCAATTATGCTTTTAGGTTTACCTATGTTAGGGCTTGGATTTTTAGCTCTAAATTCAGGACTTAGATTTACTATATATGCAGTACCTATATTAGCATTTGGTATTGGATATTTTATTATTTTTATTAGTGATTTTATCAAAAATAATTATATCAGATATAGTATAATTTCATTTTTAACTATACTTGTACTATTACCAAATATACAACACATCATAAACTATAAAGTACCTACAGTATTCACTAAAAATGAAGTGGTAGTTTTAGATAAACTTAAAAATATTGCTAGTAGAGAAGACTATATAGTATCATGGTGGGATTATGGATACCCTATACGATACTATAGTGATGTGAAAACTTTAGCAGATGGTGGAAAACATAGTGGATCAGTAAACTTTCCTATATCATATGCACTTACAAATCCTCAAGAATTAGCTGCTAAAATATTAAGACTAAATGTAGAATATACTGAAAAAAGATTTAATTTACCAAAAGACAACACTACAAAATGGCAAAGCTCAAATATAGCTCAAATGACTTTAGACTATCGATTTGATGATACAAATGATTTTTTATATTCATTACAAACAGATATTAAATTACCAAAGAAAACTAGAGATATATACCTATATCTTCCAAATCGTATGTTAAATATATATCCGACAGTTGAGGTATTTTCAAAAATAGACCTTATGTCAGGTATTATTAAACCTAGAAGCTTTTTTTATAAGACAAGATCATTTAAGGATAATGGAGCAACTATAAATCTAGGAAACAATATAGTACTACATAAAAAACAAGCAAAACTAAAAGTAGGAAATCAAACTACATCTGTAGGTAATTTTATAGTTACATATTATGACAGATTAGGAAAATTAAAAGTTAAAAGACAAAAACTAAATCCAAGATCAAATATAAATATAATATATATGAAAAGTTCTGATCAGTTTTTAGTAGTAGATAATAAAATATATAACTCTACATATTTTCAGTTGTTTATATTAGAAAACTATGACAAAAACTTATACGAACCAGTTATATTAACTCCACTTGCAAAAGTATACAAACTAAAGATTTAATACTTCTTTGATAAGGATACTTTACATTTTTCTTATATTGTTATATAATGATAAGTGATTTTATCATTGGAGTATATATTGAATAAAATAAAAGTAAAAATATCAGACCATATAGTTGGTGATCTATTTTTTGATAAAGAGAAAAATGAATATATATTTAACTATACAAAAGATATAAAACCAATATCTCTTATAATGCCATTTAAAAACTCTTCATATATTTATAAATATTCTCTTCATCCAATATTTGATATGAATATGCCAGAAGGTTACTTATTTGAACTATTAAAACAATATATTTCAAAAGCGCATGGATATATAGATGATTTCTTACTTTTTTCATATATATGTTCAAATATTCAAAGTAGACTTACATTTGATTCTTGGATAGATTCAAAAGAATTTATATCATATGATATTGATTATATATTACAAAATGATAATCAAGATACATTTTCAATGCTTATAAATACATACTTAAGTAAAAATGCGATTAGTGGAGTCCAACCAAAATCGTTAGCACTATTAAAAGATAAAGAAACATTAACTACAAATGAATATATTATAAAAACTTGGGGTGATGAATATCCTCAGTTAGCTTTAAATGAATATTTTTGTTTAAATGCTATACAAAATACAGGTGTACCAATACCAGATATCAAATTATCAAAAAATAATAAATTTTTAATTGTTAAGAGATTTAACTATGATGAAAACACAAATGAATATTTAGGTTTTGAAGAGATACTAACACTTATGGGAAAAAATAAAGATAAAAAATATAGTGGAAGTTATGAACAAATAGCAAAAATAGTTTATAGTGTAACTACAAATAAAAAAGATTCTATAGTTCAACTATACAAACTTATTGTTATGAATTATTTACTTAAAAATGGTGATGCTCACTTGAAAAACTTTGGAATATTATATAATGAATCTTTATCTAATATTTATTTATCACCAGCTTATGATGTAGTAACAACTACTGCTTATTATTACAAAGATAAACCAGCCCTTACATTAACTGGTAAAAAACTATGGGCAGGAAAAAAAGAGCTTATTAATTTTGCTCAAGAGTCATGTTATATCAGTAAAAAAGAGGCAATAGATATTTATGAACTTTGTATAAACACTTTAAAAAATAGTATCAAAGAATTAGAAATATATATCACAAAAAATAAAGAATTTGAAAATATAGGTTTAAAGATGCTTGATAGTTGGAAAGTATCATTGACTGAAAAAAGTATAAAGGAGATCCCAAATGAGATTACATGAAATTGGACCTAAAATAAAAAGTTTAAGAAAAGAAAAAAATATTACACAAGAAGAGCTATCAAAACTAGCAGGTATAAGTAGAGTAACATTAGGTAAAATAGAAAAAGGGATCATGGGAAATGTGTCATTAAAAAGTGTTGATATTATACTAAATGCACTTTCATATGAATTTGATATTATTTATAGAAATGATTTTGGATTAGATTGCTTATGAAAAATATATTAAAACTTTTAGTGCTTTTACCAATTTTTTTATTTTCACAAAAGCCAGATCTATTACTTCTAAAAACATACAAAGATCAAAATATTACTGGCTGGGTTATGAGTGAAAAGTTAGATGGTATACGAGCATATTGGGATGGAAAACAACTTTATTTTAGAAGTGGTAAAATTATTAATGCTCCAAAATGGTTTACAAAAGATTATCCACCATTTGAAATTGATGGTGAATTATGGACTAAAAAAGCTGACTTTGAAAATATAAGCTCAATAGTAAGAGATAAAATACCAAATGACAAAGCATGGCATACAATAACTCACAATATATTTGAAGTACCAAATGCAAATGGTAATTTATATAAAAGATTAGCAAAAATAAAGTCATATGAAAATAATATAATAAAAATTATTCCACAAATAAAAATCAAAAATAAACAACATCTAAAAGAGTATTTAAAATATATTGAAAGCCTAGGTGGAGAAGGTATTGTTGTAAGAGATCCAAATACTCCATATATAAATAAAAGAACAAATAAAGCTTTAAAAGTAAAAACTTTTAAAGATGCAGAATGTGAAGTAGTAGGATATACAAAAGGAAAAGGTAAATTTAATGGTATGATTGGAGCTATTATTTGTAAACTTCAAAATGGCACAATATTTAAAATAGGTTCAGGATTGAGTAAACAAAATAGACTAAATCCACCCAAAATAGAAGATATAATAACCTTTAAATATAAAGAGTTTACAAAATATGGTAAACCAAAATTTCCAATTTTTTTAAGAATTCGATATAAAAATTAAATTCTACTATTGACAAATAATTTTTTTTCTATTATAATTCCACTTATAAAATGATTGGGGTATCGCCAAGCGGTAAGGCCTCGGCTTTTGGTGCCGATATTCGCAGGTTCGAATCCTGCTACCCCATCCATTTACTTTCAAGTCGCGGAATAGAGCAGCACGGTAGCTCGACGGGCTCATAACCCGTAGGTCGATGGTTCAAATCCATCTTCCGCAACCAAACTTACAAACAATTACAAAATCAATCATTAATTAAAATTATATTTAAAAATATCACAAAATTCATTTAACCAAATTTTAACCATAACTTAGATAGAATCCATGTAATAATAAAATAACACTACAAAGGAATACAATGGGTTGTAACTTAGATAAACTAACAGCTTTCAAAGATAACTGTGGTTTTGGATTAATGGCAGACTTAAACAATACTCCAACTCATCAAAACTTAGAAGATGCAATAACATCTTTAGAAAGAATGATGCACAGAGGTGCAGTAGCAGCAGATGGAAAATCAGGAGATGGAAGTGGATTACTACTTTCTATGCCTGATGAATTTATGAGAAAGGTAGCTTTACAAAATAATATAGATCTACCTCAAACTTACGCAGTAGCGATGATATTTTCACAAAATGATTCTCAAATAGAAACTTTTAAAAAATATTGTGCTAAAAATGATTTAAAAGTATTATTTACAAGAGTTGTACCAGTTAATACTGATGCTTTAGGTAAATTCGCTTTAGAAATTTTACCAAATATTATCCAAGTTTTTGTTGCACCAAATACAATTGTATCATCAAATAGATTTGAAGCATTATTATATCTTACAAGAAAAGAATGTGAACATGAATTAAAAAACGATGAAGACTTTTATATTCCTACATTTTCATCAAAAGTTATATCATACAAAGGGCTTGTTATGCCCACAACTATTAAGCAATTTTATAAAGATTTAAAAGATGAAGATTTTAAAATTTCATTTTCATTATTTCACCAAAGATTCTCTACAAATACTCTACCAAAATGGAGACTAGCTCAACCATTTAGAGGTGTAGCACATAATGGTGAAATAAACTCAATTGAAGCAAATAGATTTAATGTAAAAATAAAATCAGAAGTTTTAGAATCAGAAGTATTTACAAAAGATGAATTAAAAAGAATTTTTCCAATACTACAAGATGGTATGAGTGATAGTGCCTCGTTAGATAATATGTTTGAGTTTATGATAGTAAATGGAACAGACTTTTTCAAAACAGCAAGAGGACTAGTTCCAGCACCTTGGCAAAATGCTCCACATATGGATCCAAAACTAAGATCATTTTACGAATATACTTCAACATCAATGGAAGCTTGGGATGGACCAGCAGCTGTTTCACTTACAGATGGAAGACATATTGGTTGTCTTATTGATAGAAATGGACTTAGACCATCAAAATATATGATCACTAAAGATAATAGAATATTTATCACTTCTGAATATGGTACAGTTCTTATTCCTGATGAAGAGATAGTAGATAGAGGAAGATTACAATCTGGTCAAATGATAGGAATTGATGTAGTAAATGGAAAAGTATTTAAAGATGAAGATATAAATAACTATATAAAATCATCTCAAAACTATAACCAATGGTTAAATAAAGATATGAAATATATACAAGAGTTTGCTGAAGAGACATTTATTCAAACAGATGAGTATAAATTTGAAGATCTACACGATAGACAAAAATTCTTCAATATAACATATGAAGTATTAGATCAAATGATTATCCCTATGGCAGATGATGGAAGAGAACCTACGGGTTCTATGGGAGATGATACACCATTAGCTTGTTTCTCACAAGTACAAAGAAACTACACAGATTTCTTTAGACAAAAGTTTGCACAAGTTACAAACCCACCAATAGATCCATATAGAGAAAAAGTTGTAATGAGTCTAAACACTGGATTTGGATCAATTCACAATGTATTAAAAGAAGATGAATCTTTTGCAAAAAGACTTAAAACTGTAAGTCCAATCTTAATGCAAGAAAAATTTAATGTAGTAAAAGCATTTGGTGAAGTAGGAAATGAACTTTATGATGAATATTATAAAAACGAAACTTTCTCAACTACATTTAACACTGATTTAAAAGATGCTTTACAAACTTTAAGTGATGATATTTTAAATGCAGTAAAAACAAATGGTGTAAAAATTGTAATTTTAGATGATAGAGATGTTTCAAAAATTAAAAAAACAATCCCTATGGCATTTGCAGTAGGATATATCAATAGTAAATTACTAGAAGCAGGATTAAGAAATAAAGTTTCAATTATAGCTGTAAGTGGAGAAGTTTATGATCCACATAGTGCAGCAGTACTTATAGGATTTGGAGCAACTGCTTTATATCCATATATGATGTATGCTTCTGTAGTTGATTTTTATGAAAGAAAAAATTTAAGTAAATATGAATTACAAGCAAAATTAAAAAATACTCACAAATCAATAAATGCTGGATTGCTTAAAATTATGTCAAAAATGGGTATTGCAACAATTGCATCTTATAGAAACTCATCATTATTTGATGTTTTAGGATTAAGTGATGAGATTGTATCTGATTGTTTCAGTGATGCTAACTCTGATCTATCAGGTTTAGGATATGAAGATATTGAAGCTAGAATAGAAAAAGCACACTTTGAAGCTTATAATGAAAATAAAACTATGTTCCCATTAAATATGGGTGGTTTTTACAAGTACTTAAATGATGGAGAGTTCCATGATTATTCTCCAGAAGTTACACATGCAATCCATAATAAAAATGCCGAAGATGAAAATATTCATGATTTTGATAAATTAAAATCTTTAGTAGAAAATAGAGATAAAAAATTTATAAGAGATTTCTTTAAATTTAATAGTGATAGAAAACCAATAGATGTAAGTCAAGTTGAATCAAAAGAGAATATCTACAAAAGATTTGCAGCTGCTGCTATGTCATGTGGTTCTATCTCTGTTGAAGCTCATGAAGCAATAGCAATCGCTATGAATACAATTGGAGCTGCTTCAAATTCAGGTGAAGGTGGTGAAGATCCACTTAGATTTGGAACACTTAAAAACTCTAAAATTAAACAAATTGCTTCAGGTAGATTTGGTGTAACTCCAGGATATTTAGTAAATGCAGATGAATTACAAATAAAAGTAGCTCAAGGTGCAAAACCAGGTGAAGGTGGACAACTACCAGGTCATAAAGTTACAAAATATATTGCAACTTTAAGACATACAACTCCAGGTGTTACTTTAATTTCACCACCACCACATCATGATATTTACTCTATTGAAGATTTAGCACAATTAATCTTTGATTTAAAACAAGTAAATCCAAATGCTAAAATTACTGTAAAACTTGTTTCAACAATTGGTGTTGGTACAATTGCAGCAGGTGTAGCAAAAGCTTATGCAGATAAGATTGTAATAAGTGGTGCAGATGGTGGAACAGGTGCAGCACCACTTACATCTATTAAATATACAGGAAATGCTTGGGAATTAGGTCTTAGTGAAGCTCATAACGCTCTAAAAGCAAACCACTTAAGAGAGTTTGTACATGTACAAGCAGATGGTGGATTAAAATCAGGTATAGATGTAGTAAAAGCAGCTATGTTAGGTGCTGAATCTTATGCATTTGGTACATCAGTTCTTACACTACTAGGTTGTAAAATACTTAGAATTTGTCATACAAATAAATGTTCAGTTGGTGTTGCAACTCAAGATGAAGATTTAAGAGAAAAATTCACAGGTACAATTGATAGACTTATAAACTATTTTGATTTCCTTGCAAGTGATATTCAAAATATATTAGCCCAACTTGGATACTCTAAGATGGAAGATATTATAGGTAGAAGTGATCTTCTTGAACTTATAGATGATGATTTTGCAAGAAAATTTGATTTCCAAAATGTATTAAGACATATTGATGGAATAGATACTTGTCAAAAAGAGTTCAACGAACCTTATGATAAAAATGAATTTGAACATAAACTTTTAAAAGAGGTTTTACCTACTATTAAAGATCCTTCTAACCCAATAGTTATAAATACAGAAATTTCGAACTTAAACAGAAGTTTTGGAGCATTAATCTCTGGTGAAATTGCTAGAAATTATGGAGATGAAGGTTTACCAGAAGATACAATTCACTTTAATCTAAATGGAACAGCTGGTCAATCATTTGGTGCATTTTTAAGTAAGGGTATTAATATTACTTTAAATGGCATTGGTAACGATTATGTTGGTAAAGGTATGAGTGGAGGAAAGATTGTAATAAATACAACTCTTCAAGGTCAAGATTATTCAGGAGCTGGAAATACATGTCTATATGGAGCTACTGGTGGTAAGCTTTATGTAAGAGCAAATGTAGGTGAAAGATTTGCAGTTAGAAACTCAGGTACAATTGCAATTGTTGAAGGTACAGGAGATAATGCTTGTGAATATATGACAGGTGGAATAGTAGTAAACTTAGGAAAAACTGGAATTAACTTTGGAGCTGGAATGACTGGTGGATTAGCATTTATGTATGACACATCAAAAACATTTACAGATAATATGAACCAAGAGTTAATCGAAGCACTAAGAATTGATACAGATGATACTGAAAATGAAAGATTATATTTAAAAAGATTATTAAAAGATTATTATGAAGAGACTTCAAGTATCCAAGCAAAATATATATTAGATAACTTTAGATTAGAAATTAGAAACTTCTGGATGGTAAAACCTAAAAATATGACAATATTACCACTAAACCCAGATGAGGGAGATTAAGATGTTAGCATTTACAAAAATTGATAGAATAAATGCCTCAAAAAGAGGTGTAATGGGAAGAATTAAAGATTTCAGAGAAGTTTATGAAGTATTTGATGAAAATAAAGCAGCAGAACAAGCTGAAAGATGTATCGGTTGTGGTGATCCTTATTGTCATAATAAATGTCCATTACACAATATAATTCCTGCATGGCTTAAACAAACAGCAAATAAAGATATGGAATTAGCATTTAATATCTCAAATGAAACATCGCCATTTCCTGAAATATTAGGAAGAATTTGTCCTCATGATGTATTATGTGAAGGTGATTGTACTTTAAATGATACTCATGGAGCAATTACTATTGGATCTGTTGAAACATTTATTACTGAAACTGGATTTGATAATGGATTAGTTCCTAAATTCGCAAGTGAAAAAATAGGTAAAAAAGTAGCAATTATTGGTTCTGGACCAGCTGGACTTAGTACTGCTACATTTTTATTAAGAGCTGGAGTTGATGTTGAGATATTTGAAAGAGCATCAAGAGCTGGTGGTCTTCTTACTTATGGAATTCCTGGTTTTAAACTTGATAAACACAGAATTCAAAGAAGAGTTGATTTCTTAATAAAAGCAGGAGCAAAAGTTACACTAAATTGTGAAATAGGTATCGATAAATCGTTTGAAGATCTACAAAATGAATTTGATGCTGTATTTATTGGTATTGGGGCAACAAAAGGTAAAATGCCAGGTCTTGATGGAGAAGATAATGAGAATGTTCATTTAGCTATGGAGTTCTTAACAAAAGTTCAGAAAAAAGAGTTTGGTGAGCCAGTACATAATTATATCGATGTAAAAGATAAAAGAGTTGTAGTTATTGGTGGTGGAGATACTGCTATGGATTGTGTAAGAACTTCTGTTAGAGAAGGTGCAAAAAATGTTAAATGTCTATATAGAAGAGATGAAGCAAATATGCCAGGATCTAAAAAAGAGGTTGACAATTCAAAAGAAGAGGGTGTTGAGTTTGTATTCAATGTAAGCCCAGTTACAATTACTAAAAATGGTGTTACTTTAAATAAAACAGAACTTACAACTGCTGATGAAACAGGAAGACAAAAAGTTCAAATAATACCAAACTCACAATATCTACAAGACGCAGATATTGTTATATTAGCACTTGGATTTGATCAAGAGTTACCAAAATTTATAACTGATTTAGATTTAGAACTAGATAAATGGAATGGTATAAAAGTAAATTCTGATTATTCAACATCTTTAAAAAATGTTTATGCAGGTGGTGATAGTGTAAGAGGTGCTGATTTAGCAGTAACTGCAACACTAGATGGTAGAGAAGCAGCAAAATCAATTATTGCAAGTTTTAAGTAGAATATTTTGATGCATGTTAAACAAAAAAAAGTAAAAACACTTCTTGATGCTTTACCTTATATACAACAATTTTCTGGAAAAATTGTTGTTATAAAATATGGAGGTTCAGCACAAACTAGTCCTGAACTTCAAGAAAAGTTTGCACAAGATATCACTCTTCTTTCAGTTGTAGGTATAAAGCCTGTTATTGTTCATGGTGGTGGATCTAAAATATCTACAATGTTAGAAAGATTAAATATAAAATCTAAATTTGTTGATGGTTATAGAGTTACTTGTGAAGAATCTATGAGAGTTGCTGAGATGGTTTTAAGTGGTGATATAAATAAAAATTTAGCATCATTATTAAATTCTCATGGTGCAAAAGCTATTGGTATATCTGGAAAAGATTCTGGTTGTATTGAAGCTGTTGCAAAAGATGGTGGAAAGTTTGGATATACAGGTGATATTACAAAAATAAATTCAAATATGATTTTAGATCTAATAGATGAAGGATTTATTCCAGTAATTGCACCAATTGCAAATGGAAATGAAGCAAATCATCCAGGATTTAATATAAATGCAGATGCAGCAGCTTCAGCAGTTGCAATAGCACTTCAAGCAAATAAAATTCTTTATCTTACAGATATTGCAGGTGTTTTAGATAAAGATAAAAATCTATTAAACTCTTTAGATAAAGAGGATATTGAAAAACTAAAAGCAGATGGAACAATAACTGGTGGTATGATACCAAAAGTTGATTCATGTATAGATGTAATTTATAATGGTGTTCAAAAAGCACATATTATAGATGGAAGAGTTGAACATAGTATATTACTTGAACTATTTACAAGTGATGGAGTAGGAACTCAATTTTTAAGAAAAGATATTTAAAGATATCTAATTATAAAAGGTAAGCTTCAAGCTTACCTTTTTTTATATATAAGTTATAGGAAAAATAATGGCAAAATATTTATTATTTGATACAGAAACTACAGGTATATCACAAGAAGATAGAATAATTCAAATAGGTTTAATGGTAGTACATAGTAAAGATGATATAGAAGTATATGATGAATTGTGTTCTGCTCAAATAGCAATTAAATTAGAATCAATGGAGGTACATAATATAACTCCAGATATGATTGAAGATAAAGAGCCATTTTTAAATACAAACGCTTATAAAAAAATTCAAGAATTTAATAATGAAGAGAACTACTTGATTGCTCATAATATTAACTTTGATCTAACAATGTTAGAAAAAGAAGGATTCAATAATAATTATACATTAATAGATACACTAAGATGTGCAAAGCATCTATATCCAGATATGCCTTACCATAGACTACAATACTTTAGATATGCACTTGATTTATATAAAATAGAACAAAATGAAGCTGATAAATTATCAATTACAATAAAAGCTCATGATGCAATTGGTGATGTTTTAGTTATGAAGTTATTTTTAACAAAATTAGTAAAAAGGGTAATGGAAGATTATCCTGATTATAACCCAATGGTTAAACTAGCAGAACTTACAAAAACACCAGTATTTATAAAAACATTTAAATTTGGAAAATACAAAGGTCAAGATGTAATAGAAGTAGCTAAAATAGACAGCGGATATTTAAATTGGATGAGAACAAATATGAAAGATATGGATGAAGATATGAAATATACTTTAGATAAGGTTTTAAACTAAACAAAAAGGGTCGAATGAAAATTCGACCCTTTTTAAATAGTAAAAAAGTAAGAAAAATAGAGATAAAGATAAATTGAAAATCTTTTTGATAAGTTAAGCTTTACTAAAG
>Ga0256837_1001912_pt1 | contig 13618 bp, 10 predicted proteins | sample 4562384metaG_FD_185976 | JGI IMG/M metagenome (GOLD analysis project Ga0256837, IMG submission 185976) | Hydrothermal vent microbial communities from Guaymas Basin, Mexico - 4561-384 | ecosystem: Environmental > Aquatic > Marine > Hydrothermal vents | place: Mexico: Guaymas Basin | collected... | reverse complement strand
AGAGATAAGTCCACCACCACCAACTGGAACGATAATAGCATCTAAATCTCTACATGTAGAGAGGATATCTAAAGCTAATGTACCCTGCCCTGCGATAACATCTTCATCTTCAAAGGGATGTACAAATGTAAGTTTATTTTTCTCACCATATTCTAAAGCATAAGCATAAGCTTCATCATAATTAGCACCTGCGAGGATAACTTCTGCACCGTAATGTTTAACACCATTAACCTTAGTTAGAGGTGTTGATTCTGGCATAATTATTACAGCTTTTATAGAGAACTTTGAAGCAGAAAGCGCTACACCTTGAGCATGATTTCCAGCAGATGCTGCAACAACCCCACAAGCTCTTTGAGCATCAGATAATGATGCTATTTTATTATAAGCACCACGAATTTTAAAAGCACCGGTAACTTGAAGATTTTCTTTTTTTAAGTAAACTTCACAATTAACTTCTTTACTAAGTAATGGCGCAAAAGATAAAGGAGTCTCAACAACTACATCTTTAATTCGTTCTTTTGCTTCATATATTTTTTTTATATCTAACAAGTAGTATCCTATTTTATTTTGAAAGTTCTATTTTTGGACAATGATTTTGTACCACTTTCATACCAGCATCTTTAGCTTTTTGAGCAGCTGCATTGTTTACAAGACCTAATTGACCCCAAAAAACTTTTATATCGCCACGCTTTATACATGCATCAACAATAACACCAAAAGCATCTGGTTTACGAAATATATCTACCATATCGACTGCAAAAGGAATCTCTAAAAGTGAACGGTATACTTTTTCACCAAGTATAGTCTCCTCTTTTGGATAAACTGGAACAATTTTATAACCACGATTTTGCATGAATTTTGCAACCATATTACTAGCTTTGCTCTCATCTGGAGATAGTCCTAAAATAGCTATGGTTTTTACACTATCTAGTATCTCTAAAATTTCTTCATTATTTGAATTAACGGTAGCGAACTCACATTCCATTGAACAGCCTTTATATTTTAATAATTATAAAGTGATTATATCAAAATCTTGCGTATCTTTTACAAATTTTTCACTTACACTAAAAGAAACCAATGATTCTTTTAATGGTTGATAGCTATCTATATCAGCTTCTATATTTTTTAATTTTACCTTTGATAAAAGCATAAAATCATCACCCTCTACACGAAAAGCAATTGTATCTTTATATAAATTATGAATAAAAGAAGCAAAATTCACTAAAAATTCATCACCCTTACTCCAAGAAAACTTATCATTATATTTTGAGAAATTTTTTAGTTTAATATCGTACATGTAGACAGATTTAGTCTCTACATAATATCGCATAATAAGATTAAGATACTCTATAATAAAAAGATTTGTCAGTCTATCTTTATAGAAGTAAGAAAATCTTTGTTCCTCCATAGTTGTTTTTGGTAATTGCGAAATATGAGCATCAATATCTATATCTTTGAGCACTACTAAAGCTGCTGTTACAACTTCAGGATGAAAGTGCACAGCAGATAAACTTTCAAGTTCTTTTAATGCTACACTTATATGTTTTCTAGGTTTATACACTCTATTTGTAGTCATTGCATCAAAAGCATCAGCTAAAATCATAATTCTTCCAAGCTTGCTTATCTCTTCACCTTTTAAGCCTCTTGGATAACCTGTACCATCATATTTTTCATGATGTTCTCTTATAACTTCTGCCATCTCTTTATACTGGTCAATATTGCTAAGCATATCATATCCAGCTATAAGATGGTCTTTTATAAGCTTGTATTCTAAATCATCTAATTTTGCAGGTTTTAAAAGTACACTATCTGGTGTAGATATCTTACCAATATCATGAAGCCAAGCAGCCTTTTCAAGTAATGTAATTTCTTTTTCACTAAGGTTCATCTCTTTTGCCATAAGTACACAGTATTGTGCTACTCTTTTTGTATGTCCAGCTGTGTAAGAATCTCTTGCTTCAATCATATCAATCATTGAATGTATTATTTGCTCTTGATTTTTGATTTTTTCATCTTCAAGTACTTTAACCTTGTTTTGGTTCGTTTTATCTCTAAATATTGCAACAATACCAGAAATTTTGTCATCTATATATATTGGCTTAGAGACAATCGAAACGGGTAAAAAACTACCATCTTTTTTAACTAAGTATTCATCTTCATTTTTATACTCTATATCATTTTGCATAGAGACATTGATTTTACACTCTTTATCTGTTATTTGATTATTATTTATATCTTTATAGTGTATAAATTCGTGAATATTTTTACCTATTAGGTTTTCTTTATTAAAGCCAAGAAGCTTCAAAGCTACATTATTTATAAAAGTGGTTTTATGATTTAAATCAAGGGTATAGATTCCATCACCAATACTTTGAACAATATCATAAAGTTTTTTTTCTGAAGAGGTTGCTTTATTTTTTTCATCGAAAATTTTAAGATAAAGCATCAATTTATTTAAAAGTTGATTATCATCTATTGGCTTAGTTATATAGTCAATAGCTCCAAGTTCAAAACCTTGCTTAACGAACTCTTCACTTTTAAATACTGCTGTAACAAAGATAATAGGTATATTCTTTGTTTTTTTATTACTTTTAATAATTTTAGCAAATTCAAAACCATTAATTTCAGGCATCTGCACATCACATAAAATAAGGTCTACATGTAGAGTAAGTAAAATATCAAGAGCTTCTTTAGCACTTAAAACTTCTATTAATTTTATATTATCTACACTTGATAGTAATGCATTTAATGTAAAAAGATTATTTTCATTATCATCTATACAAAGAACGGTATATGTTGACCGAATTAAGCTTCGCATACTTTATTCCTACCACTCTCTTTAGCTTCATACAAAGCACTATCTGCTCTTTTTGTTATACTTTCTAAAGTATCATTTTCTTTAAACTCTGTTATCCCAAAACTACAAGTTATTTGCCCTACTATATCAAATTTTTCTTGCTCTATATGCTTACGTAAACTTTCAGATATTTGCTTTCCTTTTAATATATTAACATCAAAGGCTAAAACAAACTCTTCTCCACCCCATCTAGCAAACACATCACTATCTCTGGTATGTTTTTTTATTAAATTTACAAGACTTTTAAGTATATCATCACCAATCAGATGCCCATAAGTATCATTTACCTGTTTAAAATGATCGATATCTAAAATAATAAAAGATAATGGTAACTTTTTAGATTTAGCAAGTATCATTTTTCTATCTATCATTCTATGGAACATATTACGATTATATATTTGAGTTAGTGAATCAAAAGTTGCTTCATGTTGATACTCTAAAGCCTGATGTGTAATACTAGTTATATCAGTTAATGTTATAACATAATAATCATGATAATTATTAATTTTAATAGTAAAAATATACTCTTCTTCATCTTTTAACATTTTTACTACTACATCCTCTGTATCTAATTTTTCAAGAAGTGTATCAATCCATAAAAATCTATCTGTATTTACATCTATACTAAAATAACCATCTTCTTTTACAAACGTACTTGCTAAACACCCATAATTAGTTTGAAAATCATCTAGATTATCTAAGTCAAAAAAATTCAATATTGCACGGTTTACACTAATTGCCTGATTAGAGTCAGTAACAATTATAAAATTATCTTGAAGGTCAAGTATATTCTGAGTAAATTCTTTTTCTTTTGCAAGAAGACTTGTCTTATCTTTTAGTTTTAAATGAAATGATACTCGAACTAAAAGTTCTATGTAGTTGAATGGCTTATTTATATAATCATCACCTCCAACTTCATAACACATACTAATAGATTCATCATCTTTTTTTGCTGTTACAAAAATAATTGGTATTTTTTTTGTTTTTTTATTACTTTTAATAATTTTAGTAGCTTCATAACCATCTATATCTGGCATCATTACATCCATAAGGATTATATCTATACGCTCTTTAAGTAATACTTCTAAACCATCATGAGCTGATAATGCTGTAAATACATTGTATTGATTTTCAACAGAAACTTCTAAAACATTCTTTAAGGTAAATAAATTTGATTGGATATCATCTATACACAGTATGTTTCTATTCATTACTCTACCTTCTTAAATATCTTTGAGTTTTCACTAGATTGTTTAAAATTATTAATAAATTTTGGACTTATATTTTCACTTTCACCTAAAATTAAATGTGCACCAAATTTTAAAGAATCATAAAACAACTTAAAAACCTTCTCTTGCAAATTGTCGTCAAAATATATAAGTACATTCTTACATATTATAATATCAAATTCATTAAAAGAGCTATCTGTTACTAAATTATGTTGAAAAAATAGTACTTTTTCTCTAATATTTTCCTTTATAATTACAAAATTATCATATTTATCCACATAAGTATCCAAATTTTTACTTAATCCAAATTTAGAAAAACTTTCCTCAGCCTCATAAAATTTACTTATTGGGTAGGTTGCATTTTTTGCTTCTTTTAAAACTACATCACTAAAATCTGTCGCATATATTGTTGATTTATGAGACAAGCCTAATATATCAAGAAGTATTGCAATTGAATAAGGTTCTTCTCCACTACTGCAACCAGCAGACCAAATTTTTAAATTATGTGTTTTTTTATGTTGATTAGAAAAAAATATTATCATATCTATAAATAACTCTGGCTTTCTAAAAAGCTTAGTTACATTTATAGAAAGTTCTAAAAAGAAACCTTTAAAAGCACTTCTATTAAATATTATAATCCCTACTGCATCTTTAATTGTCTTTATACCATGCTTTAACATAAAAACTTCAACACGTCTTCTAAACATATCTGAAAAATAAAGTCTAAAGTCATATCCATATTTTTCAAACATAATCTCTTTTAAATAAGTTAATAGCTCATCATCATCGCTTAAGCCTATTAGTTTTATAAAGTATACAATATTTTCTAAATCTAAAACATAATCATAAACATCTATGTTTATAGCTTCTTGTGGCATTGATTTAGCTTCACATTCATCTGTATTTTGAATAATAATTTTTGTCATATTTTCATTTAATATTTTTAACTTATCTACACCATCATCTATATAACCACATTCTTGAATAACTAAAAGTTTTTCTTTATAGTAATTTGAAAAAGATTCATAACTAATAGATACTGATGGCCTAGAATGATTATACTTATCCTCATTACTAAGATAAAAACTACCATCTTTAACTTTTAAATGTTTATCTTTCATAGCTAAATATATATGAGAATTTTGTATTTTTTCTTTATTTTTCGCATATGTAACTTTATAAGATGTTTGTTCTTGTAAAATATTATCAAAAATACCAATACTATTTGGATCAACATGCTGAACTATAACAAGTGTTAAGTTTTTTAAATCTATATTTTTAACTATTTCTATAATTTTACTAGATGAATCTGCACTTCCACCAATCAAAATAAGTTCTATATTTTTAAAATCAACTAAATTTTTCTCTATTAATGATTCAAAATTTGTCAAAAAACCCAATTTATATAAATAATGATTTAATTTATACTTATGTGTAGTTATTTTAACTTTTTTTTTATTTTGAATAATTTGAAAATATAATACTTTTAGCATCTCTACATCAATATTATAAATACGTCCAAATTCTAGACGCCAAGAGAGATAATTCTTATTAAATAACCTTTGTAGTGCCTCGGAATCTTCTCTAAGCAAAGGTGGATCTAAGATAATATCACAAATATTAGCCCTATCAAAAAACTTTAACATTTATTTTATCCAAGCCTTAATAGTACCAATCAAGCTACTGTGGTCAAGTGGTTTAGGTATATAATCATTTGCTCCAGCATCTAAACATTTTTGCTTATCTTCTAGCATATTTTTTGCTGTTATTGCAATAATTGGTATATCTTTAAACTTAGGATTAGCCTTTATCTTTTCTATTGCTTTTAGTCCATCCATTACAGGCATCATAATATCCATCAAAATCAAATCTATCTTTTTATCATCTTCTAGAACTTCAATAGCTTCTTTTCCATTGAAAGCAGAAAATACTTCAGCTTCAGCACTCTCTAAAATAGATGTTAATGTGAAAATATTTCTACTATCATCATCAACTAAAAGAATATTTTTATTAAGAAGCTCATTTGAATTAAAATTAATTTCATCCTCTTCTAATATAATAGATTTACTTGCTAGTATTGTATTAAAATCATTCCCAACTATTTTATGATTATCATCTATATTTAACATAACTATGAAAGTTGTACCTTCACCAAGTTCACTCTTAACTTGTATATCTCCATCCATTAAATCAACTATTGTTTTGCTTATAGAAAGACCAAGGCCAGTACCACCAAACTCACGACTAATAGAACCGTCAACTTGTTTAAATGCCTCAAAAATAGTTTCTAACTTATCAGGTGGAATACCAATTCCACTATCTTTAACTATTAAAAATAGTTTTTTATCTTCGCTGTATATTTTTAACGAAACAGTTCCATCTTTTGTAAATTTAAGAGCATTACTTAAAAGATTTTTCAACACTTGAAGTAATTTTACTTTATCTGTATAAAATGTTGATTCAAAACTATCATCTATCTCAAATTTAAGATTTTTTTCATCAGCTAACGTACCAAAAAGACCATCTAGTTCATTAACAATATCTTTAGAATCAACTTCACTATATTCTAGTTCCATATTTCCAGATTCAACTTTAGAAAGATCTAAAATATCATTTATTAAAAGAAGTAAATCATTACCAGCTTTGTTTATAACTGCTGATTTTTCTACATCTTTTTCATCTAAAGTTTTATATTGATTTTGTGTTAAAAGCTTTGATAAAAGGATAATAGAGTTAAGAGGTGTACGAAGCTCATGGCTCATATTTGCCAAAAATTCACTTTTATATTTTGAAGCTTTCTCTAAATCATCAGCTCTTTTATCTATCTCTTGTTTTGCTTTTGCTAAAGTTTCATTTTTATCTTGAAGCTCTTGAGACTGAAGTTTCAACTGTTGCTGTTGCTCTTCCATCTGAACATTTGATTCTTGAAGCTCCTCACTTTGAACTTGTAACTCATTAAGTGCATTTTGTGATTTTTCAAGAAGTTGTTTAATCTGCTCATTTTGTATAGTTGTATGTAAGGCTGCTGAAAATACAATAGAAGCTTTTGCTAGGTAATCTCTGTTTATTTTAGAAAAGCTCTCTAAACTCATAATTTCAGCAACACCATAAAGAACACCATCATGAATAAGTGGAAAAGTATATACCTCTTTTGGTTTTATAATTGTTGTACCAGCATGAACCTCAAACTCTTCATCTTTTATATTTTTTAGAAGTATCGCTTTTCTTTCCAACGCTACTTGACCTATAACACCTTCTCCAATTTTATATTTATTAGATAAATCATCTCTTACAAGGTAGGCAAAAGAGGCAATAAGGTTTAGTTCATTTTCATCATCTAAAATATATAATACTCCAGAACTAGCTTTAATATGCCTACACACCATAGTTATAGCCTCTTTGGCTAATTCAGTTGTATTATTTATACCGGTTAGTGCATCTGAAAACTCACCAATACCTTCATTGAAAAATATTTCATTTTTATTTTGAAAACTTGATTCTCTTAAAATATCTGTCATTTTTATAAGAGCAATACCTAGCTCATCATTTTTACCTTTAGCATCAATCGTCGTACTAAAATTCTCTTTAGATATTGCATTTGCCTGACTTAAGATAGTTTTTAAGTACTCTATCATTTGTAAAATTGCGTGACCAAGACTATCATCATCACCTTTTGCTTTATACTTAACATTTAACTCACCATTAGAGATAGACTCTGCAATTTTTGTAATAGTTTTTAGGTATTTAACCATATCTGAAAGAGCTAAACCTAGTTTATCCTCGGAACTTTTTACTAATACATTAACATCATAATTTCCACGAGCTAGAGATGTAGATAATGTTGTAATCTCCTTTAACCTTGTTGTCATGTTTGTAATAGCAAGTCCAAGTTGATCATTCTTACCTAGTAATTTAACATCACTTGAAAACTCACCATTAGCGACTAAGTTTGTCTGCTTTATAGTATCTTCTATACTGTCAACTAATATAGCCGTAGATTTTACAATATTACCTATCTCATCATCATTGTTATATATGATATTCTCTCTTTGGATATCTCCATTTGCTAATGATTGAAGCTGATTTGTAACTTTTGTAATTGGAGTTGTAATCTTTGATACAAACAAGCGAATAATAATAAAACTACCTAAAATAACTACTAAGAAAATAATAATAAAAATAAATTTGAACTCATCTAACTTTGCTAATGCAACATCTTGATCTATACTTGATACTATGTACCAATAGTTATTTTGTTGTGCTTGAAGTGGATGTACTTTTTTAAAAGAATAAATATTATTATTTTTTAAAAAAACACCACTATCCTTATCTGCAAAATTTTCTTTTATAGATATATGTTCTTTATTGAAATTGTAACCATTATGAAGTTGTTTATTCCATCTTTTATTTATATCTTTATTGTAAAGATAATTACCATCTTTATCAACTAAAAAATTCTTCATTCTTTTATTTGTTTTTTCATTATTATTTAAAATTTCAAGCACATCTTCAGCATAAACATTTGCAACAAAAATAGCAACAAGTTCATTGTTTAAATCAATAATAGGAGTAGCATATCTAATTACAGGTATATATGGTTTCTCAATTTTTCCATATTCAACATTTAGATTCATAGAAGATACAAAAAAATCACCTTTTTTTAACTTCTTTGTTTCTTCAACATAACTTTTACCTTTTCTATTTTGTAACTCTGAGTCTTTTAAAAGCTTAGTTTTATCTGTATCTTTATTATACTGAATGTTAATAATCTCATCACCATTTAAAGCTATTACTCTAGCTTTATAATAAATCTTTTTAGTATCTAAAAAATCAACAAGAGCATCAGAATAAATCTGCTTCCATATTTGAGATTTTCCATCTTCACCCATTGAGTTCCATATAAGGTATCTTTTAAGTGCATAAAAATTACTAGTATATACAATATCTTTAGGAACATTTTCTAGTTTTCTTTCTATTTCCAAATTTAGTGATAATGTATTTTGCTTAGAACTTTCGTAGGCAGAGCTCAAATAAGCTTTTGAAGTACTATCCAGACCATACCAACCAACAAGGCTGATAGATATAAGCATAGTACTTGTAAAGATTAAAAATATTTTATTATAAAGAGAAAGACTTTTCATATTTATCTCCTATCCAAGTTATTTAGAAGATTTATCTTACGAAGATTCCATCCCATTAACTGTTCTATATCTGCTGGTACTTTTTTAATATATAGCCTTGCAGGTGGTGTTACTGTATGCTTTAAACCTATATATGCTTTTAAAGGTTGTAATTCAGCGATAATCATACCCGTAATACTATATACATCACTAGGTAGTGGATTTTTCTTATTAAACACTGAAAAATCAACAGTACGAATACCAACACTTCTTTGAAGTTTTTTAATTTTTTCTAAAACTTTCATAGATACAGCTAATGAATCAGATGGTGTAGCACTTATCAACCTTTTACTAGGGATTGTGTCATCTTTTACATTTAAATGTTTTAAAATAATGCTTAAATCATCGTAAATACGTATAGTTTCAGCAAAAACATAAGATGGTGAGAGTTCTGATCGATTTAACTCATCTAGGGAAGCTGATATATGAGAAAAAGCGTTATATACATCCAATGGTGTTTTATTTTTGTACTTTTTAAGGGTATACTTTGGCATATTTATATCTTTTCTAACTTCAAATATTTTAAGTTCTGCTAGTATTCTTTGTGTCTGTCCATATACCATATCTGGATTTAGTTTTTCAACAGGCTCCATTCCAACCGGTTTAATTCTTGAGAGATTATAATTATCACGAAGCATATTTATTTTAACAAGTATTTCGTAAGATTTTTGCCAAGCGTTTCTAGGCTTTAATCTAGTAGAAATAGTTATTCTATTGTTTATACCTTCATGGTCATGCTTTATATCATAATATTTCAATAAAAAATGTACATAATCTTGAATCAACATTGACTGAGCATAAACATCATTTGGAGTAATTACTTTAGCCGATAAAACTAAGGCTAAAAAATAAAATAAAAACAAATATCTCATAACTATCCTTTGTTATATAATACATCTATATAAATTAATAATTAATTAAATTAATTATAATTATAATTATATTATTTTTTCTTGTCCTAGCCTATATAATGCAAAATCGTATTTTAAAGGATCATTGTTATCAAAAGTACGAAGTGTTTGAGTAAGTTCTATAGCTGCTTGTAAATCATAAGTTTTTCTTTGAAGTAAACCTAACTTTAGACCTACATTAAAAGTGTGAGTATCAAGTGGCATAATTAAATCTTTTTTATCAACTCCTGACCATAAACCCATATCTATATTGTCATGTCTCACCATCCAACGAAGCCACATCATCCAACGTTTTAATGCTCCAGTACCTCTTGTTTTAGTTGTTATCTTTCCAACTAAAAAATTATAACCTTGAGTATCTCTTTGTACCTCTACATGTAGAGCAGATATGATTGAATTTATACCTTCAATGACACTTTTTTCTTTGTCATAACCTTTTTTAAATATATCTTCTAAAGTACTCTCTACATGTAGACGTTTTAGAGCTACAAAAAGTGCAATAACATCATCACTTTTTTGAAAACGATAGTAATGATTTTTCAGTGCTTCTTTTATTTCATCATCACTTTTACTTAGCAATGAAAAATCAAGTGAATCTAAAAATTTTACTATTTGTTTGACATTACCATAGGCAAAAAGTGCACAAATAAGAGATATACACGGGTCATTATATCTTTTCGCTACCAAGATAGGATCTAGTTTATCAACAGATACTTCATCTAAAGTATTTCGTTTTTTAACCTCTTCGTCTAATCTTTTTTTAATGTAGATGATAGAGTTTTTTTCTTTCACTTGAACCTGCTATGTTTAGTTGTTTTCTATATTTTGCGATTGTACGACGAACCATTTTTACTTTAAATTTATCCTGAATCAGATCAAGTAATTTCATATCACTTAAAGGTTTTTCACGACTTTCTTGCTTAACCAAACCAATCAAGAACTCTTTAATAGCAGCATTTGATACATCTTCATCAATAGCTGTAGTAAAAAATTCTTTCATAGCCAATACTCCACGGTCACACGCTATATACTTGTTAGCAATTGCACGAGAAATTGTAGATGGGTTATGACCAAATTCATCAGCTAAAGTCTTTAAAGTAAGTGGCATAATTTGTCCACCAGTAAAAAATTCATACTGATACTCTACTATCATAAGGCCAACTTTGTAAAGTGTTGCTTTACGCATATCTAGTGCATCAACAAGACTTTTAGCTTCTTTAATCTTAGCTGTTATAAACTCATGTTCAACACCATAATTTGTATCTATATTTATAGTCGGATAGTAGGCATCATTTAGTTTTACTTCTATCCCCTCATCTTCATTAAAAAATATCATCAAGTCAGGTACTATTTGGGCTGATTCTTCTTGATATTCTATATTTGGCGGATTTTTAAATGTACCTAAAACACGCATAACCTCAGGAAAATTTTCTTCCTTTGAATAACCATGTATTGATTCTATATCACTTATTATCTTCACACATAAACCATAAGCTTTATCACTTATGTCTGAAGAATCAAGTTGAAACAAAAAACTCTCAGCTAAATCTTTTGCACAAATACCAACAGGCTCAACATGAGCAAAACGAAGCCTAGTCTTCTCAAACTGTTCAACACTTATACCCTCTTTGTCACAAAATTCTTGTGTATCACCCTCATAGTATCCATTTTCATCCAGATTACTTACGACAAACATAGCAATAGCTTGTGAAATAGGTGTAGGAAAAAGTGGTGCTTCAAGCTGCTCATCTAAAACATCATAAAGTGATTTTTTTTGTATAGTAAGTGCTTCTATTTGCTCTGTTCTGGAGTTTGACACTGCTCCAGATATCACTTTTCTAGGAATCTTTTTTTCAAAATTCTCTTCATAACCAGATTCTACTTCTACAACAGGGTTTCCCTCTATAAAAGGGCTCATAGCCTCACCCAAATCACTCAAAGATGAGTGAAGTATGGGTAGCCAATTCCGCAAGGTGTTGGAGAGTTTGTGCTTATTTTCAACGCTTTGCGTCTGCCTTAATGCTGCCATAATTTAGCCTTAAAGCTTGTAGTCCATTCCCAGATAATGTTTACGAACATCTTCATTTTGACCAATCTCTTCACTAGTTCCGGATGCTAAAAGTTCACCAGCTTTAATAACATAAGCTCTATCACAAACATCAAGAGTCTCACGAACATTATGATCAGTTATCAAAACACCAATATCATAAGAAACCAACTGATGTATAACCTTTTGTATATCCATAACAGCAATGGGGTCAACCCCTGCAAATGGCTCATCAAGAAGTAAAAATTTAGGTTTATTAACAAGCGCACGAGCTATTTCAACACGACGACGCTCACCACCAGAAAGACTTACACCTTTACGGTAACGAATCGGCTCGATATTAAACATATCAAGTAGCTCTAAAATCCGTTCTTCCCGTTTTTTTTCATCTTTTATACCAACTTGGGCAGCTATCATAAGGTTTTCTTCAACACTTAAATCTTTAAATATTGAAGCTTCTTGAGGAAGATAACCAATTCCCTTCAAAGCTCTTTGATGAAGGGGCATACCTGAAAGATTTTCATCATCAAAAATCACATCTCCAGCAGTTGATTCTACTAACCCACAAATCATATAAAAAGTAGTAGTTTTACCAGCCCCATTTGGTCCCAGCAAACCTACTACTTCTCCACTTTTAACTTCTAAAGACATATCTTTTACTATCTCTAATTCTTTTATTTTTTTCTTTAAACTTATTGCTTTAAGCGTATGCATAATCTACCTCATATTGTCTAGTATCATTCGTTGTTTTAGTTATTTGTATAGTTATTGTTTTTATATCAGCAGAGGCTAAAATATCTACTAATTCATCATCACCCCACTCTACTAAATGGAGTCCATTTTTATCTAACTCTTCAAGCATACCAAGAGATATAAAATGTTCTAATCCATGGTTATACATATCGTAATGATATATACTTTCTCCATAACATTGTTGAAGTGAAAAAGTTGGTGATGTAACTTCATCATCCACATCTAAAGCTTTCGCAACTTCTTTTACAAATGTTGTTTTTCCAGCAGCTAAATCACCCTTTAAAATAACAACCCCTGATGGAAATTTTTCAAGGAGCTCTTTAACAAAAGTGCCTAATTCTTCGAGTCTACATGTAGAGATACTCACAGTTTGTTTGAAACCTCAATAATTTGCTTAAGCTTCTTCTTTGCTCTGTTGTTACAAATAGCTTCATTAGCCATCTCTAATCCATCTTGCATATCTCTTGCTAAACCATCTACCATCAGTGCAGCTGCTGCATTTATAAGGACTATGTCTCGTTGAGCATCACTTGCAGATGAATCAAAAATATTATATAAAATATTTGCATTTTCTTGTGCATTACCACCAACAATAGCCTTTAATGGCACTTTTCTAATACCATACTCTTCTGGGTCTATTT
>Ga0256837_1001911_pt1 | contig 13619 bp, 15 predicted proteins | sample 4562384metaG_FD_185976 | JGI IMG/M metagenome (GOLD analysis project Ga0256837, IMG submission 185976) | Hydrothermal vent microbial communities from Guaymas Basin, Mexico - 4561-384 | ecosystem: Environmental > Aquatic > Marine > Hydrothermal vents | place: Mexico: Guaymas Basin | collected... | reverse complement strand
TTATAACTTCTTTATCGTAACGTCAGAAGCTAATTATGAAACGAATTCATGATTCTTGTAGGAATAATCCATTTTTTTTAGGAAATCCGACTAAGATTTCTTATGATTAGCTTAAAATTGTATGAAAATGACCTAATTTTTATGTAATATTTTGTATGAAATTAACACAACAAGATATGGCAAGATTATTAGAAATTGATGCAAGAACCTTACGAAATTGGAAAAAAAATAAACCTTATTTATATAAAACACTTATGAAAGGTTTTGCTAGTGATGCAGTTCTTAGACAAACTAAAGAGAATTATGAGAAGTTGAGTGAGGTTGTGGAGATGAACCACTCCTAAGATATTTTATTAGAAGTGGGTTTTCTTACTGGAGTAGTTCTTGACCCTTTTATTTGTAAAAATTGCACTTGTTTTTAGAATTGGTATTTTTAGTAGTTTGGTGGAGACGTGCGGTATCGAACCGCAGTCCTAAAGCTGAATTTCTATGACGTCTACATGCTTAGAAAAATTGTTAAAGTTTAATCTTGCTTCACACAATTTGCAAAGCTACACAAGACGAGCCTCAAAATTCATATTAAGCTGAGACAGACTTAATATATATCTGCATAGGGGTTATACTTCGAATCCGACTTATCCAGAGTCCATCGGTGAAGCAGCCCGTCCTCTAAGAGGGGGTAAAACTTATGCTACTGCGTAAGCTGGGCGGTAATTTGTATTGTTTGCATTTAAGCAATGATGAGCCGTATAACGGAGATGCTCAGTCCGACATGCAATCATAGACTTTCAACTCCAGTCGAAGCCATGTCGTCCCCATATATTTTTTCATATAAAAATAATAAAATTTAAGTATATCAAAAAAAGTTTGTCAATTAAAAAGTTAAAAGTGATTTTGATATAAAGGTGGTGGCCAATCTCGGAATCGAACCAAGGACACACTGATTTTCAGTCAGTTGCTCTACCGACTGAGCTAATTGGCCACGGTAAATTTTATTAATTTGAAAGTATCTTATAAGAAGTGGTGGCCAATCTCGGAATCGAACCAAGGACACACTGATTTTCAGTCAGTTGCTCTACCGACTGAGCTAATTGGCCATCTCTTAAAAGATGACGAATTATAGCGATGAGATACTTATAACTAACTTAAAGATGAAATTTTTGCTTTAAAAATATCTCCACGCTCTGCATAAGAGCTAAATTCATCTAAACTTGAAGCTGATGGGGAGAGTATAGCAACCTCATCTTGAGAAAGATTTTTATCTATCTTCTCAATAGCATCTACAAGATTTTCACATTTTTTATACTCTATATGAAATTTTTGAGCAATTTGAGAAAGTTTTTCTTTATTTGTTCCTATATTATAAAGAACAATGTTTATATCTTTAAGATACTCAAATAGTTCACTCAAATCAACACCCTTATCATCTCCACCCACTATAAGATGTATAGACTCATTCTTATATCGTTTAAGAACAGCGATAGTTGCATCTAAGTTTGTAGCCTTAGTATCATTTACCCACAATCTTTTTTTAGAATCTCTTAACTCCTCTTGACGATGTGCATCAAGAGTAAAGGAGTTGATTTTTTTATAATCAACACTATCAAACAGTATCTTATCAACAGCCATCGCTAAAAGAGCATCCATAAGAAATGCACCTTTAAATTTTACCTGTTTTATATCTATATCAAACTCATCGGCTATATCTTGCTCACTCTTATACGTTATAAGATGTGCATCGGTTTGAATATCTTTATATATCTCAGGGATAATAGCTATCTCCCCCTCTTGCATCATTGAAATAGGTTTAAGTTTTGCATCTATATAACTCTGCATATCTCCATGCCAACTTAGATGGTCAGGGGAGAGAGGAAGTAAAATATATATGTTTGGTCTTGCAATATCTGTATAGTGCATAGTAAAAGAGCTAGTTTCAAGTAGCCAAATAGGGTTGTCTTGTGAAAGTTTTGCTAAAGGTGTTCCAATATTCCCTCCCTCAACAGAACCTCTCTCTTTTAAAAGATGTTGCATCATCTGTGTAGTGGTCGTTTTTCCATTTGTACCACTAATCCACACTTTTAAAGGTTTTGTATCTGAAAAATAATCATATTCGCTTATAAGATTTCTTGCTTTTTGTATAAGTGGATTTGATGGAGCGATACCAGGAGAGGGTATCTCCATATCTGAATATTTTGGATTAAACTCTTGTGATGGTTTTACTTTATAACCATTCTTGTCTGTAAAGGGTTTTGTGCATTTGTCATCATAAAATATAGCATTAGGGATAAGTGTAGCTAAAGCCTTTGTTGTTCCACCATAGCCAAATAAAGATACTCTTTGCATCATCGTATCTTTAAACTGATAAGTGCTACAAGGTTAGAAAGGATAGAGATAATCCAAAAACGTACAATTATCTTATTTTCATGCCAGTTTTTCATCTCAAAATGGTGATGAATAGGTGCCATAAGAAAAACTCTTTTTTTACGAAGTTTATAAGAACCTACCTGTAAAATAACAGAAAGAGTTTCTATAACAAAGATAGAACCAATAAGTAGCAATAAAATCTCACTTTTTGAGATAACAGCAAGATAGCCTAAAAAAGCACCAATAGTTAATGAACCACTATCGCCCATAAATACCTCAGCAGGATGGGAGTTATACCATAAAAACCCAGTTAATGCCCCTATAAGTGCTGCTGCTACAATAGCTACTTCACCAATATTGAAACTAGGCATGAGAAGATAAGAGCTTAAGTTTGCATTTCCTATTATATATATAATGATGCTAAATGAGGTAAGTGCTGTTATAGATGGTACCGTAGCTAAACCATCTAAACCATCAGTAAGATTAACTGCATTAGAAGTTGATATAATCACTAAAATCCAAAAAAAGATAGCATATATACCTAAGTCCATAACAGGATTTTTTAAAAATGGGATATAGAGTTCAGTGTTAAAATCAGCTAAAATATAGAGATATAAAGAGATGATGAGTGAGGAACCTATCTGTAAAAGAAGTTTTGTTCGTGCTTTTAATCCTGCTAAATTTTGATTTTTTTGTATTTTTGCATAATCATCTTGAAAACCTATAAGAGCAAAAAGAATAAGAGTTAGTAATGCTCCTATCGCATAGATATTGGAAAATTTTATAGTTAAAAGAGATGCAAAAATAGTAGCACCAATAAATACTATTCCCCCCATAGTTGGAGTTGAAACTTTCTCTTTATGTCTTTTTGGAGCCCACTCATTTATAGGTTGCACACTAGATGTTCTTTGTGCCCATCTTATGAAAAGTGGCATTAAAAAAAGAGTTAAAAGTAAAGCGATGAAAAAAGCGATACCACCTCGAATAGAGATGTAGCCAAGGAGATTTATATCTAAAAAACTGTGTAACCAATAAAGCAAAGTATGTCCTAATTAATCTAAAAAAGATTATTTTAATGTCAAAATTATATCAAAAATTACTACAAAAAATAGTACAATATAAAAAATCTTTCTTTATAAAGGAATAACATTGAGTAAAAAAGCTATATTGGTTATAACAGATGGTATCGGGTTTAGTCCTAAAACAGAGTATAACTCATTTTATAATGCAAAAAAACCAACTTATGAGAAACTTTTTAAAGAAACTCCACACTCTTTAATAGATACTTTTGGTTTAAGTGTAGGACTTCCAGAGGGACAGATGGGGAACTCTGAAGTGGGTCATATGAGTATAGGAAGTGGACGTATTTTATATCAAGATTTAGTAAAAATCTCATTGGCTCTTTCTGAAAATACTTTAGGGGAGAATGAAGTTTTAAAAGATTTATTAAAAGCTTCAGATAGATTACATCTTATCGGTCTTTTAAGTGATGGAGGAGTACATTCTCATATAGACCATTTTATGGGAATAGCAGATATCGCTTCTAAGCAGGGAAAAAAAGTCTTTTTACATCTTATAACAGATGGACGAGATGTTTCTCCTACTTCAGCACAAAAATATCTAAAAAAAGTAGAAGAGCATCTGAATGAAAATGTAACAATAGCAACTATCTCTGGCCGTTTTTACTCTATGGATAGAGATAATCGTTGGGAAAGAGTGCAACGAGGCTATGAAGCTATGGTTGATGCTACTCCAAAAACTGATTGGAATCCACAAGGTTATATTGGTCACTCTTACGCTCAAGGGGAAACAGATGAGTTTATAGAACCTACTGCTTTTGAGGGATATGATGGTATGCAAGACACAGATAGTGTTTTAACAATAAATTACCGAAGTGATAGAATGAGAGAGATGGTAACAGCACTTGGAGATGAAAGTTTTGAAGGCTTTCCTAAACATCATATAAATCTTAATATTGCAACTATTACAGAGTATGATAAAAGTTTTAATTATCCTGTAATGTTTAGAAAAGATGTTCCTAAAAATACACTTGCTGAGGTGATAGCTTCAAAAGGTTTAAGACAACTTCATACTGCTGAAACTGAAAAGTATGCACATGTTACTTTTTTCCTAAATGGTGGTATAGATGAGCCTTATGAGAATGAAACAAGAGTGCTTATCCCATCTCCAGATGTAAAAACTTACGATATGAAACCTCAAATGAGTGCAAATGAGGTATGTGATGTTGTTTTAACTGCGATGGATGATAATAATGATTTTGTAGTAGTAAACTTTGCAAATGGAGATATGGTTGGACATACAGGAGATATAGAAGCGTCTAAGATAGCCGTGACTACCGTTGATGAACAGTTAGGGAAAATTATAGCAAAAGCAAAAGAGCAAGATTATGCTGTTGTTATCACATCTGACCATGGAAATTGTGAAGAGATGAAAGATGATGAAGGGAATATTCTCACAAATCATACTGTTGGAAAGGTTTGGTGTTTTGTTATTGCAGATGGTGTTACAAAAGTAGAAGCTGGTGGGTTAAACAATATCGCTCCAACTGTTTTAACATTGATGGATATAGAGATTCCAGCAGAGATGGATCATAGTTTAGTATAGATGTTCAAAAAATCAATAGTAGTTATCGCGTTAACTCTATCTTCATTGGTAGCAGGAACTATAAATATAGCTCTTTCTGCAAATGTAAGTTATGCGATAGACTCTTTAAAAGAAGAGTTTCATAAAGCTTATCCAGATACAAAAGTACGAGTGACATTAGGAAGTAGTGGAAAGCTAACAGCTCAGATAAAACATGGTGCTCCTTATGATGTTTTTCTCTCTGCAAATATGTTGTATCCATCTTTACTTTATAAAGAGGGGCAAGCTATCACGCAACCTGTCATTTATGCAAAAGGTTCTTTGGTTCTTTTAAGTAGAAAGGATAGAGATTTTAAAGATGGATTAGTCACTATTTTAAATAACAAGATAAGACGTATAGCGATAGCTAATCCAAAAACAGCACCTTATGGAAAAGCAACTTTTACAGCTCTTAAAAATGCTAAACTTTACAATGGTAGTAGAAAGAAACTTATCTATGCAGAATCAGCATCTCAAACACTTTCATATACTATGAGTGTTACAGATGTTGGTTTTGTAGCAAAATCTTCTCTTTTTAAATCACAGCTTTTGGGATTAAAAGAGGGTATAAACTGGATAGATGTAGATGCAACACTTTACAAACCGATAGAGCAGGGGATAGTTCTTTTAAAACATTCGAAAAATGCTAAAGAGAGTCGTGCCTTTTATGATTTTATTTTGTCTGAAAAAGCAAAAAATATTTTGAAAGAGTATGGATATATAGTACGATGAATAGTTTTACGTTAGAGTTAGCACCATTTCTTTTATCTTTTAAGTTAGCAACTATAACGACTATAATTCTTTTTATGCTTTCTGTTCCTTTAGCATGGTACCTTTCTCAAACAACTTCTCGTTTAAAACCCTATTTAGAAGCATTAACAGCATTACCTATTGTTTTACCTCCTTCTGTTTTAGGTTTTTATATATTATGGACTCTCTCTCAAAACTCTGTTATAGGTGCTTTTTTTTATGAAAATTTTGATATTGAACTTGTATTTAATTTTAAAGGTTTAGTGATAGCTAGTTGCTTCTACTCTTTACCATTTATGGTGCAACCTTTACAAAATGGTTTTGAAAGTTTAAATAAAAATATGATAGAAGCAAGTTATATTAGTGGAAAAACTCAACTACAAACTATTATAAAAGTTGCCTTACCAAATATAAAACCAGCTCTTTTAACAGCACTTATCGTCACTTTTGCACATACTGTTGGAGAGTTTGGTGTTGTTTTAATGGTTGGTGGGTCTATACCTGAAGAAACAAAAGTGGCATCTGTTGCCATATATGAGTTTGTTGAGGTTATGGATTATGATAGTGCGCATCTATATAGTGGGATTATGCTTCTACTTAGTTTTATTGTACTTCTCTCTGTATATATATTTAATCATCATCAAAAATTTAATAGAGTATATCGATGATAGAGATAGATATAAAGAAAAAACTTCATGGTTCAAATGGAGATATGGATTTGAATATCTCTCTTCATATTGCTCAAAATGAGTTTTTAGCATTGAGTGGAAAGAGTGGAAGTGGGAAAACAACTTTTTTACGAGTTTTGGCTGGATTGGAAGAGGCAACAGGAAAAATAGTAGTTGATGGTACAGTTTGGCTAGATAAAAACTACTCTTTAGCAGTTCAAAAGAGAGAGATAGGATTTGTTTTTCAAGATTCGGCACTTTTTTTAAATATGAGTGTTGAGGAAAACCTTCTTTTTGTCAAAAGAGATAAAGTACTAGTAAAAGAGTTATTAGAGATTACTGAACTGAGTTCTTTAGCAAAGAGGTATCCTAAAACACTAAGTGGTGGACAACAGCAACGTGTAAATTTATGTAGAGCTATGATGAATAAACCTAAACTTCTGTTAATGGATGAACCCTTTTCAGCACTTGACCCTTTAATGCGTTTAAAACTTCAAAATGAGATTTTAATATTGCACAAGAGATTTAATACTACTACTATAATGGTAAGCCACGATTTAAGCGAAATTTATCATCTCTCTTCTCGTATGTTAGTTTTAGAGAGTGGTACAATTATAGAAGATGGAAAGGCTCAAAATATATTAATTCAACAAGAGCAAAAAGAGAGTATCTCTTTCGATGGAGAGATAGTTGATATAAGGAAAGGTAAAACTAGTTATTTTACTGTTATCTCTATAGGTCAGCAGTTAGTTGAAGTTGAAATGAGTTTCAAAGAGATTCAACTGTTTCAAGTTAGAGAGAGGGTGAGGGTAAAGAGTAAAGCCTTTTCTCTTATAATAGAGAAAAAATAATAGAGAGATTATTTTTTTTGTGATAGAATTCTAAACATATATTAAAAGGAAATAATAATGGAAAACCAAGCATTAACACCAGCACAATCGATAGTAGAAAAGCTTTCAGATAAAGTATCTTTAGTTGCAACAAAATATAGTACACTTAAAGATGAAAACTCAGCATTAAACGATGAAGTTACAACTTTAAATGCAACTATCGAACTAAAAAATAAAGAGATAGCAGAACTTAAAGAACAAAATGAGATGAAAGAGTTAGAGATGGAAGATATTATATCTAGAGTAGAAAGCATCTTAGGCTAATCTTACTATGAAAAAAAAATTAGGTTTGCATGTAGGTGGTAGACGTTTAGAGATTAATGTTACTGATGAGTTTGCTGATTATTTAGAGAATGAGTTAACGAGAGAGTTTAACATGAATGGAAACAACGACTTACAATTAGTTCTTCAAGCATATATTCGTAAAACACATGAGATATTTGGTATGGAGAAAGATATGCAAAAGCTTTTAAGAAAACTAAATAAAGCAAGTATGACTTAATATTGTTTTAAGTTTTACCTGCTATAATTTCACCATCTCAGAAACGAGATGTAAAGAAATGGTGTGCGCTCGTAGCTCAGCTGGATAGAGCACTGGTTTGCGGTACCAGCGGTCACACGTTCGAATCGTGTCGGGCGCACCATACTTCAATATTAAAATCAAAAAAACTTTTTTATTTATTTAACCTCCCAAAAATGTTCAATAGTATCAAACCTAACTTTCGCTAATCGTTCAAGATAATACTCTCTTGTAACCTCTTTCGCCCCTAAACTTTTAAGATGCTCAGTAGGTACTTGGCAATCTATAAAATCATATCCCCACTCTTTAAGATGTTGCACTAAGATAGCATAGGCTGATTTTGAAGCATCACTTACATCTGCAAACATAGACTCCCCACAAAACACTCCTCCAACAACAACACCATATAACCCACCTACAAGTTTTCCATCTTGATAGCTCTCAATGGAGTGTGCAACACCTAAAGCATTTAACACCTCATAGGCTTCTATTATCTCCTCTTGTATCCAAGTTGCATCTTGTCCTTTTCTTACTTTTGAACCACATCGTGTGATAACCTCTCTGAAATTTGTATCAAATCTATACTCAAATTTTTTCATACTTTTTTTTAAAGATTTGGAGAGTTTAAAATCATCTAGTTCCATAATAAGCCGAGGAGTTGGTGACCACCATAAGATAGGTTCATCACTGTTATACCAAGGAAATATACCATTTTGATAGGCTCTTACAAGTCGAGAAGGAGTTAAGTCTCCACCCCATGCAACTATGCCTATCTCATCAGCACTCTCTGGATGGGGGAACTTTAACTCATATTTATTTATTTGAGGAATCATTTTTTAACTTTGTATTTTTAAATTTTAAGAGTAACTCTTTTTTATACTCAACTTCAACCAAACCACCTTTTTGAAGTTTTCCAAAAAGTATCTCATCACTCAATTTGTTTATAATATGCTCCTGAATATATCTTTTGATAGGTCTTGCTCCCATCTCTAAAGAGTATCCCTCTTTTGCTATAAAATCTACCGCTTTCTCTGTTATAGTTATACTAATTTTTCTTTTTCTCAAATCATTATTTAGCTCTTCTATAAACTTTTTTACTATCCCTTTTACAGTATCGTTCTCTAAAGAGTGAAACTCTACAATAGCATCTATTCTATTTCTAAACTCTGGAGAGAAAAAGGCGTTTAACTCTCTGTTTTTTGAAAGAGCATTGTTTTTGTTAAAGCCCATCACTTTATCAGCTTTTGCACCGATATTTGATGTCATTATTAAGATAACATTTTGAAAATCTGCTTTATAGCCATTGTTATCGGTAAGTGTAGCACTATCCATAATCTGAAGCAATATATTTAAAAGGTCTGGATGTGCTTTTTCTATCTCATCTAAAAGTAACACTGTATAACTATGTTTTTTTATAGCCTCTGTTAAAGCACCACCCTGTTCATACCCAACATACCCTGGAGGTGCACCAACCAATCGACTTATAGTATGTTGCTCCATATATTCACTCATATCAAAACGTTCAAAATGAATATCTAACTCCTCACTTAAAGCTATCGCTAACTCGGTTTTTCCTACACCTGTTGAACCTGAGAAAAGAAAAGAGGCGATAGGTTTATTTTTAGGAGTAAGACCAGCTTTTGAGATTTTAATAGCTTTTGCAACCTCTTGAATGGCTCTATCTTGACCTATCACTCTCTGTTTAAGTGCTGTTTCAAGATTTATGAGTGATTTTATCTCATTTTTAGAGATAGAACTATTAGATATACCAACTATCTTAGCGATTGTTTTCTCTATATCTTTGGCTGTTACCTTTTTTCTTTGTGTTGTAAGAAGATGAAAAGAGGATGCTGTTTCATCTATAAGGTCTATCGCTTTATCTGGAAGAAATCTATCTGTCATATAACGCTGAGAGAGTGAAACTGCTGTTTTAAGTGCTTTGTCTGTATAGCGAATATGGTGATGCTCCTCATACTTACTTTTCAATCCTTTTAGGATAAGAAAAGCTGTTTTTTGTGATGGCTCATCTATATTTACTTTTGAAAATCGTCTACTGAGTGCTTTATCTTTCTCAAAACCGTTTCTATACTCTGCAAATGTTGTAGCTCCAAGACATGTTATCTCTCCATTGGCAAGTGCAGGTTTGAGTTGGTTGGCTGCATCCATACTTCCACTTGTTGCACCAGCTCCTATAAGCGTATGAATCTCATCTATAAATAGTATAGCATTTTGGATAGTTTTTATCTCATCTATCACACCCTTTAAACGTTTCTCAAAATCTCCTCTATATTTCGTACCAGCAACTAAAGCACTTAGGTCTAAGGCAAAAAGTTGTGAATTTTGGATAATTTTAGGAACAGTTCCCTCAACAAGGTGAAGTGCTAACCCCTCAGCGATAGCAGTTTTTCCAACACCAGCTTCTCCAATTAAGATAGGATTATTTTTTTTACGACGACATAAAATCTGTATAACTCTTTGTATCTCATCATCTCTCCCTATGACAGGGTCTATCTTGCCATCTTTTGCTTTTTGAAGAAGATTTATAGAGTATTTTTCAAGATAACTATTGTGTTCATCTTTACGACTAAACTCCTCCTCATCATCATCCTCAAAACTGTTATGAGAGATAATATCTAAAATATCAAGTTTTTCTATCTGATAAGCATTTAAAAGCATACAACTAAATGTATCCTCTTCATCAAAAATAGTAACTATCAAATCACCAATATTTGCTGTTTGTTGTCCTGCACTTTGGATATGTTTTATCATCTTATCTATAAGACGAGAAAGTGCTATACTCTCATAAGGGTCTGCTGTTATATCTTTAGGAAGAGTATCTATCTCCTCTTGAATATATTTTTGCATACTCTGTTTCATCTTTTGAGTATTGCCACCACAAGCAGAGATGATGTTTGCCCCCTCATCAGAGGAGAGTATATAGAAAAAGATATGTTCAATAGTCAAATATTCGTGATGGAGTTTTTTTGCATAGAGTATCGCTTTTTGAAATACTTCGTTGAGGTTATTACTTATCATTACTCTTCTTCCATTATAGCTTTAAGAGGAAAGCCACTATCTTTGGCTCTTTTTATAACTTGAATAACTTTTGTTTCAGCTATCTCATGAGAATATACACCACACAAACCCTTTTTATTTTTATGTATCTCCATCGTAATAGCTTCAGACTCCTCATAACTTTTATGAAAGATACTCATCAATATATCTATGACAAATTCCATAGAAGTATAATCATCATTTAACATAAAAACTTTATACTTTTTAGGGTATCCAACTATCACTTCATCTGCTAACTCATATTCTATATCTGTTGCCATATTTTTCCATTTGTTGTTATTTATTAAATCGATTATATCATAAAAAATATCCAATTATTTAGGTAAAATTAGAGGTAAGTGAACAAAATCTAGGGACTTTAGGGATAATAGATAGAATCATAGATTAAAAACTTTTCTCAACACCAAAAACAACTATTTTCTTATCAACTGAACTTGTTTTTTGAGTCAAATTATCTTTTATACTAAAACTTTCTATTCCATACCCTATTGATGGTTTCAATCCACCCATCATTTCTCTATTTAAAAGTAATTTGACTACATATTTGAGAGTGGTTTCTTCTGTATCTATGGTATTTTTTTCAAATTGATAGCTATCATTTATATATTCTAGTTGTGCTATATCATATTTTAAAGAGCGATGAGTATAACTAGCCATAAAGCCAATATTAAAAAAAGTATCTGTTTTTATAAGTGCATCATATCTTAGACTATATGCAATTTTTTGCATACTCGAACCACTACTTGTTCCTATCTCCTTGATGAGGGGTTTAAAAAGTGTAGATTGTTTTACTCTGAGTGTCGTATAGGGAGAGATACTCATACCTATCCGTGAACTGAAATATTTTCCTAGGGGAATGATTATATCTGCATCTATCGCATAGCTCTGAATATCTATTTTTATCTCATTATCAAAAGATATATAGTAGTCTGTTGAGTGATTAAAAATATTTTCTTTATCGTGAATATACCCAAATTCATTATTTACTCTATCTATAAATTTTGTTAAGATACCTACTGATGTTTTATAGTTAAAAACCTTACTTTGATAGCTTAAAAAATTAAGTGTAAGCTCTTTTGTATTGCTGATATAAGCATTTTTACTCTCACTAAATTTATCTATTTTCTCAACATTTTGAGTGTTACTAGAAAGGTAGCCTATCGCTGAATAAAACTGTTTATCTTTTCCGTAATAGAGAGGGATAAATATAGTTGGGTTTATATTTTGGTTATCATCTATGTTAAAAGAGATAGTTGTTTGGGCTAAGTTTTGTGCATAGAGTTGTGAAAAGAGAAAAAATAGGAGAAATGTTAAAAATCCTTTTTTTTGCATTTTTTATCCTTTAAATCTTTAAGTTAATATATTTTATGTATAATTTCAGTATCACAAGTAACTTAGTTCGTTTTATGGAGCGATAAAATTTAAAGGTCGGAAGATTAATTACCTTTCGACCTTTTTTTTTTGACCTCCTAAAACGAATTAAGGGAGATTTTATGAATAAGATACTTGTGATAATTAGTCTTATTTGCCTTTTGGCACCTATGCTTCACTAGCATAGATAAGGGGATTTCCCCTTGTCTCCCTTTTTTACTCTCATTAAAAACTCTTCATTTTTAAATTAATTGATATATTTCAAATTTTAAGTTATACTTCCCCTGACAAAAAAGGTTAAACCTTGACATAATAAAGATTAAAGCCCTATTGCTCTTATGAGTTGTAGGGCTTTTTTCGTTGCATGGATTTATAATCCTTCTTCACTTTTTACTATTAAAAATTCGTTTTCCAGTATTCTGAATTTGGTCTTTCTCTTACAATTACATTTATCCAATTTTCAAGTTCATTAAATTCATTTTTAACTTCTGAATCATTCAACTCTTTATCTAGCCATGATTTCCATGCACAAACTAATAAACTTTTAAATATTTCAGGTACTGATGTTACGATAATTAGGTCATTTTCATACAATTTTAAAGAGTATATAAGCGAAATTATGGTTAAACAGTAGGTATGAAAATAGAAATAAAAGACCTAACTGACGTTACGATAATCCAAAGTCAAAAATATAGAGAATTGTTACAAATCTAAGCAATCTGTAACTCTTCAACTTTTTGATAAGCAACCTTTAAAGCATCAATATATATCTTTTCCTTAATAGCAAAGTGATTCATTTTATAGTTCAATCGAAATTTTTCTAATTTAATAAAGCCAAGGACAGATAAATGTATATGGTTCCTTTGGGATATTTCAACTTTTGTTGGAGAGTGTTCTATCTTTAAATTTTGTTTGAGTGATTTATGGTATTCCTCTATTTTCCACCGTTTTTTGTAGATTTCAAGTACTTCATTGAAAGATAAGTCTATATCATTAGTAATAAGATATAAATAAGTAGATTCGCCATCATCGCCGTTTTTGACCACTTGTTTGATAATTCTTAGAGGTTTTTTATAACCTTCAAGATATATCAACCGACTACTACCACCCTTTATATCTAAGGTTGAGATATTAACATATTTTCCTTTGTTTTTTTCTTCTAAAGTTAAAGCTATTTTTCTATTACTCTTTATTGGACATACAAATTTCTTTTGTAACTACTCAGCCCCATCAAATCTAAAAAACAGAACCACCACTAACAATATCTCGAATACTATCAAACTCATTCAACTCTCTTTTCCTAGCAGTATCAACAATAGACCGTAAAGTAGCATAATC
>Ga0256837_1001910_pt1 | contig 13631 bp, 17 predicted proteins | sample 4562384metaG_FD_185976 | JGI IMG/M metagenome (GOLD analysis project Ga0256837, IMG submission 185976) | Hydrothermal vent microbial communities from Guaymas Basin, Mexico - 4561-384 | ecosystem: Environmental > Aquatic > Marine > Hydrothermal vents | place: Mexico: Guaymas Basin | collected... | reverse complement strand
TAAATTGCTATATTTTTTTTGATGATTAATATTAATTGGTTAAATATTGATTTTTTATGTTTTTTCATGATTCAATATATATAGCATATTATAGCTTAATTCTCTAAATGAGAATTGCTATAATCTTACTCTAATAAATACAATTTAAAGAAGCATAAAATGATAACAATAGCAAGTACAATAAATGATATAGCAGAAAAAGCTAATTTCAACGACAAGGGTGTACGTCAATTTATTATATTATTGATAAACTGACCTACTTAAACTTACTATGCAATCATCTAAAATATCAGGTTTAGTAATTTTGATTTTTAGTCTCTCTATATTTTTATAAGTTTTTATTATTTCTTTTTCTAAGTCAATTAAAGCATCTTCTAAGAGTTCATACTTTTTAGTAATTATATTATTTTTGATGATAATTACCAAATCTGCATAGTTTATAAAGTTTTTGTTTGTATAGTTGTAATCTAACTCTAAATCAACTCTAACTTTTTGTGGGGTTATTCTTTCAAAATCAAGAAGCCCAATAATTGTATTAAACTCCAGAGCTTCTATCTCAATCGTCATGCAACAGCACTCTCTTCTTTATTAAATAATCTTACTATATTTGGAGTATGCTTATATGTAATAATCATAGCAATAATCCATATTGGTGAGTGTGAACCTATGCCTTCTACTATTGGATACATCATATAACTAGCAATGATAAATGCACATAGTGCAATTAAAGATGATAGAGAGGATATTTTAAGACCTTTACTAGCAATAGCCCAAACTATAATAGCGATTAGTGCAGGTATGGGCATCATAATAGCTAATACACCAAATCCAGTGGCAACACCTTTTCCACCTTCAAGCATTAAAAATACCGAGAAACAGTGACCTACAACAGCTAAAACAGCAATGGTCCAAAGTACCGAGTCGTTTACTTCAAGATACATAGCAACTAATAAAACAATAACACCTTTTGATGCATCAAGAAATAGAGTTATTGCACCTAGCTTTTTAGCAAGTGATTCATCTTTCTCTTTTACAACTCTTAGAACATTTGTAGCTCCAATATTTCCACTACCTTCATTTTTAATATCCACACCAGCAAATATTTTAGCAAGAATATATCCAAAAGGAATCCCAGATATGAGATATACTGCTAGATAGAGATATAAGTTTGTAGTCATAAAATCCATTTTAAATCCATTATATTAAGTTAGTGTTATTTTATCTAAAAAGCTTTAAACCCAAAAGATGATAAAATATAAAATCTTAAAATATAAGGAAAAACATAATGCAAAGATTAATATTGATATTAAGTTTTGTTCTATCTTTTTTATTAGCAAATGAATCTAATAATAGTTGTATAGAGTGTCACAAAGGTATAGAAAAAATACGAGACCATGAAAGTGGTATGATGAAAGCTATTTTTAAAATGGCTGATGAGGCAGGTATTAAAGGTAATGATTGTGTAGTATGTCATGGAGGTAATCCTAGTGAGTCTACTAAAAAGTTATCTCATAGTGGAACAATAGATTATTTTAAATCTAATAAAGGACCAAAGGCTTTTTATCCATATCCTGCTAGTCCATGGATAAATGAAAACACTTGTGGAGTATGTCATCCAAAACAGGTATTAGCTCAAGAGAATAATCTTATGGCTACAGAACAAGGTAAAATTCATGGTGCTTTATGGGGATTTGGAGCTAAAGAGAAATATCAGCATACATTTACTAATTTTGGTGGAAAATCTGTACAATCCGATGAAAGATTGGGAACTAAAGCATATAAAGATTATATGGAAAAATTAGCGAAAGTAGAACCTCAAGGATTTTTAATTACTACAAAAGAGTTACCACCTGCACCAACAGCTGATGAGGTAGAGAAAGACCCATCATTATCTGTATTTACATATCTTCGTCAAGAGTGTTTAAGATGTCATACAGGTGGAAAGGGAAGAAACAGAAGAGGTGATTATCGAGGTACTGGTTGTAGTGCTTGTCATATTCCATATTCAAATTCAGGATTATATGAAGGAGGAGATAAATCTATCTCAAAAATAGAAAATGGACATCTCTTAGTTCACTCTATTCAATCATCAAGAGATGTTAAAGTAAAAGTACATGATATTACTTATAGTGGTATTCCTGTAGAAACTTGTACAACTTGTCATAATAGAGGTAAAAGAATAGGTGTATCTTATCAAGGACTAATGGAGAGTGGTTATCAAGCTACATTTGATGAAAAAGGTAATGGGCAACCAAAACTTCATACAAAAAGATATTTACACTTAACAGAAGATATTCATTATACAAAAGGTATGTTGTGTCAAGATTGTCATACATCAAATGATATGCATGGTGATGGTTTTTTTAGAGGTGCAAATTTAGGTGCTGTTGAGATTGAGTGTCAGGATTGTCATGGTACAACTAAAAAATATCCTTGGGAATTACCATTAGGATATAGTGATGAGTTTGCAACAACTCCTAAAACAGGAAAAGAGCGAGGTACGACAAAAACTTTAGCTGAATATTTAAAAGATGGGTCAATCCCAAAAGATAAAGGAGATGGATTTTTATTATCAGCGAGAGGTAATCCATTAACAAAGGCTGTTAGAAAAGGCAATAAGATTATTATGCATTTGTCTTCTGGTAAAGATATAGAGTTGAAACCATTAAAACTTTTAAAAGAAGAGAATAAAATTTCTAAAGAGGGCTTAGTCGCGATGGATAATATTAAAGCTCATACAGATAAACTAGAATGTTACACTTGTCATGCTACTTGGGCTCCACAATGTTATGGTTGTCATGTAAAGATAGATTATTCAGGAGGAAAACAGAATCCAGATTATCTTTTAGCGTCAAAACATCATGTTAATGGTAAAACTGCAGAGATGACAAATTTAAAAGATTATTTAGTTGATGGACAAGTAACAGAGACCAGAAGTTATTTAAGATGGGAAGACCCAGCACTAAGTCAAAATGGAGAAGGTAGAATATCGCCTACTATTCCAGGTTGTCAAGTAACTCTTACGGTTATTGGTAAAGAGGGAAATACTTTATACCAAAATCATATTTTTAAAATTAAGAATGTTGAAGATGCAGGAGAAGAGGGTATCAATGCAATTACTATGTCTCCAGTTCAACCACATACAATTACTAAAAAGAGTCGAACTTGTGAGAGTTGTCATACATCAGAAAAAGCTATGGGCTATGGCATTAATGGTGGTAGATATTTTAGTGATCCTAGCAAAACTACGATGGTTGATTTAATGGACTCTAACCGTAAAGTTTTAGCTCATAATGTAGATAAACAGATACCAGCAACCCCAAATTTGAAACATGATTACTCTGTTATGATAGATAAAAATGGAAAACAAGTTCAAACAGTTGGTAATCACTGGAAATTATCACAAGCATTAGATAATAGAACAAGAGAAAAACTAGATAGAAGAGGTGTCTGCTTAAGTTGTCATCAAAGTATTCCAGAAGGAAATTTAGCAATATCAGCAATGAATCATATTGCCACAATGTCAGGAATCAAAATAGATAATAGCGAACATAATAATATCTTAAATAAGATTTTAAATCTAAGTGCATGGATACAAATAATACTACCTATAACATTTGGGTTATTGATTATTTGGTTTATTGTATTGAGAAGAGTTAAGTAATTTAATGGAGTTTGAAAAAATAACTCCATCAATTTTTAGTTTAGCATAATCTTCTATCTCTAAAATTGTTTTAGAAAGTTTTAGAAGTGGGAATTTGATAGACGGTACTTTAATTTTTTTAACTTTAAAGGCATATAATATGAAAACAGACCAATTAATGCAGGTTTCATTTCCACAAGGAACACTTGAAATATTCCATAAAACGGCTATGGGTAATTTAACAGATCTATTTCGTTTAGGAAATCAACAAAGAGACAAAGATGATAAAGCACCTTTAAATACAACTCTATTTTTGAAATTCAAGGGCAACCACAAGGGATTGCCCCTACATAATGTCTATTAGCCGTAGGTCTTGTACCTACCCTAAAATGTTGATAATTATATATTTATATAAAGTGCGTAACATCAGTAATTAAGATATTTGTTAGTGCAAACTATCCTCAATATTTCAATAAAAAGACAAAAAGGATAGGTCACCTTTGGCAAAATCGTTACAAATCAAGATATATTACTTCAGAGCTTTATCCATATACGCTGATACGATATATAGAGTATAATCCCATTAAAGCTAGATTGTCTCAAAAGGTAGGAGAGTATCCTTTTACTTTGGCCCATATAATTTTTAATTCAAAAGATTTTTATCCATGCGTCAAGGAATCAATATTATTTAGAGATTATGATTATGCTTAATAAATCTAAATCATTAGAGGATCATTTTATGGATGTGCAGAGTAAGAAAGAGAGAAATAGTGTAATCTCTTTGGCTTATGCAGAAGATGGTTATTCTCAAATTGAGATTGCTAACTTTCTTAGCTTGTCTAAATCGGCTATTTCTATGATTATTAAGAGTGATAAAAGTGGAGATTTTAATAGCTTTATAACTTGTGGAATCCTATCTATATTAGGTAGGATTTTAAGTTATAATAGATATAATATTAAATCCTATCTATATTAAATAGGATAATACACTATTAGAGGCTATAATGAAAACAAATCAACTTATGAATATTGCTTTTAAAAAAGGCAATATTAACTTTTTACATAAAACAGCACTAGGCGATCTAACTGCTCTATTTAAACTAGGGTTAAAATACAGAATAGAAAAAGGATTCTCTTCTGTAAATATAACAACTTTTTTAAAGAGTACAAAAACAAAGAATTTTATAGAGATAATTGCAAGAAATCAGAATATATCTATTGATAAAGTAGTATTTAATAATGGTAAAAAAGGTAAAGCAAGTAGAACTTATGCAAATTTACACTTTATAGTTTATACAGCCGAATACTTAGATCCTGATTTTCATTATGAAGTGATAGATACTTTTATTCAGAGTAAAATATTAAATAAAAGAGATGATGGTGGAGATGATTTTATAGAATTAAATAATTATTTAAATGAATTACCAGATAGAGTAGGTCAAAATAATATTGGAATATTTATTCAAACGGCTATAAAATTAAGAAGTAAAATCTTTCCTGAAAATCAAATTATAGAATGTAAAGAAAAAGGTATAAATATTTGGAATAGCGAATATGCTAATTATTTAAACTTATACAAAAGAGATGATTATGAAAAAAAACTTATCTCTTTTATTCAAATGGGATTTATTAATAATTATGTAGGAGTAAAGAATGCTATTGAAAAGTTATAATTATTAATTAGTCAATATGATAAATAATCACTCTTTACGATACAAAAGTATTTGGAATGGTTTATTATTATATTAAGAAGAGTTAGGTAATTTAATAGAGTTTGAAAAAATAATTCCATCAATTCCTAGTTTAGCATAATATTCTATCTCTTTTTCATTATTTATTTCTACTAAAACAAGAGTATCAAATAGATAATTTTGTGCTATATCTTGTATCTCTTTTGCCATTTCTGGTAATACTAAAATATAAGAGGCATTTAGATTATGAGATAATATTGCCTCTTTAATATCTTTAACTCTGATTGCATAAGGAAGATTATTTATATTTGAATATTTAATTATCTTAATATTTTTATCTAAATCATTAAATAGCAATATATCTTTTGCTAGAGTTTTATTTATATCCTCTATATTATTTATAATTTTAAATATTGGACTCTCTATCCACTTATGCCCTATTATTTTCATTTAGAATCCTGCACACTCTTTTGAGCAATAGACTTTTCCTTTTACAATAATACTCTCTTTATATGTTACAAAAGTTCCACATTTTGTACATTCAACTAGAGTATCCTCTTCGATTTTCTTCTCGTCATCTTTGTTAATCTTTTTCTTGTTTAGATTTGTTAAAAATGGCAATCTTCCAGTAACAAATTTGTAAATTACTAGACCAACAAGCGTAAAAGCAATAAATTTTAATATCATATTTGACTCTTTATATATAGATAATTTCTAAGATTTTTTTGTACTATATCATAATTTAGCTTTTGAGATACATCTTTAACCTCATCAAAAACTCTTCCACCCTTATAAAATAGATATTGCGTTTTATCATTTGATATATTTTCTGTTAAAGATAAGAGAAGTTTTGTATTTGTTACAGCTCTTGATGTTATTAATTCAAATGGTATAGAATCTATCTCTTCTACTTTTTTCGCTTCAACCGTTAGATTATCCAATTCTAAATCAACTCTCATATATTTTAAAAATGCTACTCTCTTTTTTAGTGGTTCAGATAAAACAACTTTAGTATCTTCTAATGCAATTGCTAAAACTAATCCAGGAAAACCTGCACCTGTCCCAACATCTAAAAGAGTTTTTGGAACATCTATAAAAGATAAAGGATAGAGAGAGTCTAAAATATTTTCATAAATAGCATATATAGTTTTAGCCCCTGTTAAATTATGAACTCTATTCCATTCATCTAATTTAGTTGTAAATATTTCTAGTTTAGAGATAATGCTATCATCTAGCTCTATTCCCTCTTTTTTTAAATAATTTTTAAGCATTTATGTAATCCTTATCTTTCATACTTCTAGCCTCTTTATTTCGTATTTTTTTTAATTCCATATCAATAAACTTTAGATCTAACATATTTTTTGATGCTACCATTGATTCGCGTATTTTATCTCCTTTATGTAAAAAGAGTTTAAATCCATTTTCATCAAGAGCCATTCTTACAGATGCAGATATTGAATATGTTGTTAAAACTCCATCATCTTTAATCAGATTTGATATATCTTTAAAATATTCATATGTCCATAATAGAGGATTGTGTGCAGGACTAAAAGCATCTTGATATATTATGTCAAACTTTGTTTCTAGTTTTGGTAAAATTTCTCTTGCATTATCTATTATAATATCTATTTTGATATTTTTATCTTCATAATAAAAGTTTTCACTAATCTCTTTTATAATATTTTTTAAAAAATCAAACTCTTGAGGATATGTAAAAGAGGATAAGCTTTCTATTAAATTTTTATCAAATTCTGGTGAAATAATGTGAATTTTAGACTTTAGATTTATTTTTTTTATGTAATATAATGTAGCAAATGTATTATATCCTAGTCCAAAACATATATCTAAAATTGTAATGGTATTTTTGGATTTATTTATATTATTGAATGCAGGAGTAATATGTTTTTGAATTGACTCATTTAATGCACCATCTTTATCTGAGTGATATGGTTCATTAAACTCTTTTGAAAAGAGCGTCATAGAACCATCAGCTGTAAGCAAAGGTCTATTATAACCCTGCTTCATCTAATTCTTTAAATTTAAAAGCTTCTATAATATCTTCTATAGTCTCTTCTTCTCGTCGGACTAAAACCATTATACCTTCATTCATAAAATCAAGATAGTTTTCAAATTTATTCTCTAAGATAATAAAATCTATAAAATCAGCCTTTGTATCATCTTTATCATCATAAAAAGAAACATCTTGACTTCTTCCATTATTAAAATCAATTAAAGCCCATTTTTTATAATTTGCAATAGTCGTAATTTTAGATAATTTTTCATCTATACCATCAACGGGAATTAAAATAAACATTTTATAGTCCTTTTAATATCTTTTTTGGTAGTTTTAATTTCTTATTACTCATAGTTCCTATACCACTCTTTAAAACTTTATTTGCAATATCTTTAGCATCATCCAATGAGTGCATTTTAAATGTTCCACATTGGTATATATTCAATTCAGGAATATCATCTTGACTTTCAACTTTTAATACATCTTGCATAGAGTATTTCCATGCTTTAACTACAGTCTCTTTTTTAGGAGTTCCAAGAAGAGACATATAAAAACCTGTTCTACAACCCATTGGTGATAAATCAATAATTTCAACATTTTTATTATTTAAATGTTCTCTCATAAATCCAGCAAATAGGTGTTCTAATGTATGAATACCTTTGACAGATAATTTATCCTCATTTGGAACACAAAAACGTAAATCAAACACAGTAATAGCATCACCACTTGGTGTTTGCATTTTCTTTGCAATTCTAACAGCAGGAGCATTCATTTTTGTATGGTCTACAGTAAAGCTATCTAATACGGGCATATATTTTCCTTTTAAATTATTGTACTATTCTGCCTGATGCAGAATGTTTTTTATCATTTTTATCATAATCTCTTAAACATCTAATATGTTGTGCATCATCTCTTTCATGACTATAGGCAAATCCATCACCTGCAAATACAGACCAATAGTTATCACTTCTATGTGGTGTTGATGTCCAGAAGTCAACAGCTTGTGAATATTTTAATTCATTATTACTGCTGTGAAGTTTCATCAATTCATCGAGAGTAGGTAGTCTCCAATTATCGAAACCAGCATATTCTAAAGTTCTACAATAAACATTTGCATGAGTCCAATTTCCTGCTTTTCCTAAAGATCTTTTATGAAAATAGGCATTCTCTTCATCATCTGTGTATTCTTCATCTTGCCACATAAGTTTAGTTTTTTTTGTAATATATACCAGATGATTTGTTATAGCTTCTTCAGCCTCTTTAACTTCTTGACTTTCAATATAAATACTTGTATCTATAACTTCAACATCGCCTACAGAGACTACATCACCATCAGAAAATAATAATCCACTACCTAATATTGCAAAAATAATAATTTTTTTCATTAGTTACCTTTTATGAAGATTATAACATTTTTATCCAAAATCTTCATTTCTGCTTTGACTTTTATGTTTATCTTTTTTATAGTTTGTTCTATTTTTTAGCTTCTGAAGACGATTTAAATTACTCATTTCAGCTTCTCTGACATCATCAAAAATTTTATCTGTAAATTCTTCCGAGATGATAAGTCTATAATATAATAATATTATATAACTTTTCATCTCCTGATGATATTCTGAATTTAAGAAAATTTCATCTTTTTTATCAAAACTCTCTTTTAATGATACAAATTTTTTCTCAAACTGTTTAGCTGTTATATTCTTATCTCTAAACATACGAAATAAATTTTTACCAATCTTCTCTATCTCTACAATATATTTTTGTCTCTGATATTTATCTATCTGTTTCTGTGTATATCTAATGGTTTTTCCTCTTTACTCACTCTTTTCTTAAACTTCACAAGTTCCTATATTTACTTCTTTGTATTCAACATCCATTAAATTACAAGCCTTCTTCATAATTCCATGTATTGTGAATCCAAATTTTTCAAATAGTAAATTTGCAGGTGCTGAAGCTCCAAATGTTTCCATTGCTAAAATATCATCTGCATATCTATAATATTCTGTAGCTGTAGATGCTTCAACTGCTAAAACTTTTGTATTTGCATCGATAACTTTAGATTTATACTCACTACTTTGTTCGTTAAATAAGTCTAAACAAGGAACAGATACTATATTTGTTTTGATTCCTAAAAGTTCCAAATGACAACCTGCTCTAAGACAAGGCATAAGTTCACTACCACTTGCCATTAAAGTAAGTGTAGCATTTTCTCTTTTTTTAACTAGATAAGCACCATTTGATACAGTTCCAAACTCTTTTTTAGGCTTTAGCGTTTTTAATTTTTGTCTTGAAAGTACAAATCCATGAGGTGCATTGATTTTTAATGCACTTTTCCACGCTTCTACATTCTCTGTAGCATCAGCTGGTCTCCATACATAAAAGTTTGGTAATGCTCTGAATTGGCTAATATGTTCAATTGGTTCATGTGTTGGTCCATCTTCTCCAACTCCGATACTATCATGTGTCCATATAAAAAAGTTTTGAATACTTGTTAATGCTGAAATTCTTGCACTTGGTTTCTGATAATCAGAGAATACAAAGAATGTAGCATTAAATGGGATAATTGTTCCATATAGAGCCATTGCATTGGTTATTGCACCCATTGCATGTTCCCTAATTCCAAAGTGAATATTCTTTCCTTTTGGAAAATCTCCCATATCTTTTAAAGTAGTCTTATTTGATGGTGCTAAATCAGCTGAACCACCTATAAAGCTAGGAATTGCAGTTGCTATAGCATTTAAAATTTTACCATTACTATCTCTTGTAGCTACTTCTGCATCATTACTAAAGTCTGGATATTTAATTGATGAAAAATCTGGATTTAAAAGTCTATCTAAAGCCTCATTTTGTTCAAGTAATGGAGCTTCTTTTTGTCTGTGTATCCACTCTTTTTCTAATAATTCTCCCTCTTCGATAGCACATCTAAATCTAAATAAAACATCTTCTGGAATATAGAATTTTTTATCAGATGGAAAACCTACTTTCTCTTTTGATACTTTAATAGTCTCTTCACCTAGAGGTGCTCCATGAGTTTCATGACTACCTTCTAATCCATCAGCACCTTTACCAATAATAGTATTTGCAATGATAATAGTTGGTTTGTCAGATGATTTAGCATTTGTTAATGCCTCGTCAATTTCATTATAACAGTGACCATTAATTTTTAATACATTCCACTTTTGAGCTTCAAATCTCTTTGCAACATCTTCACTCCATGCGATACTCGTATCACCTTCTATTGTAATTTCATTGCTATCATAGATTAAAACTAAATCTTTAAGAGTTAAATGACCTGCTAATGCACATGCTTCATAACTAATTCCCTCTTGTAAATCTCCATCACCACATAAACAATATACTTTATGGTCTATAAAATCACAAGTTTCTGAGTTAACTTGATTTGCTGTATAACTTTCAGCCATTGCAAAACCAACAGCATTAGCCACACCTTGACCTAATGGACCAGTTGTAATCTCTACCCCATCAGTATGTCCATATTCTGGATGACCAGGAGTTTTAGAGTCTAATTGACGGAAATTCTTTAAATCTTCAAGAGATAAGTCATATCCCCAAAGGTGAAGAAGAGAATATATTAAACCTGTTCCATGTCCACCAGAGAATACTAATCTATCTCTATTTAGCCATTTTGGATTTTTTGGATTATGATTAAGGTGTTCGCCAAGAACTACGGCAATATCTGCTAGACCCATAGGTGCTCCAGGGTGTCCTGAATTTGCTTGTTGTACCATATCGGCAGCTAAAAATCTAATAGTATTCGCCATTTTTTTACGCATAGTGTTTGGCATTGTTATCCTTTGTGTCTGTTAAGATATTTTGTTATAAGTGGTTGTAAAGCAGTTTGTAGTTTTTTATCAAAACTCTCAAATTGTCTTTGTAAATCTTTTGCAAGAGTATCAGCTTCTTTAATACTATTCTCTAGCCCTAAAAGATTGACAAAGCTATTTTTATCTCCATCATTACCTGTTTTCTTTCCTGCTTCCTCTTCTGTTTGAGTCTCATCTATAATATCATCTTGAATCTGAAATAGAAGTCCTAAATCTAAACCAAAGTTATATAAATTCTCTTGAGATTTTTTATTTAAATTAACAATTACAGCACCCATTTGAAGACTAACAGCAATAAGTTTTGCAGTTTTATTTGTATGTAATATTTTTATCTCTTCTATTGCTAAAGGAGTATTCTCAAAATAGCAATCAATGGCTTGACCCAGAACCATTCCTCTAGTCCCACCATCACGAGATAAAAGTTCTATTAATCTAATTTTTATATCATCTCGAAGAGGTGCTTTTGATAAAGTATAGAATGCCTCTGTATTTAAGGCATCACCAACTAGAATAGCAGTAACCTCATCATAAGTTACATGCAAAGTCTCTTTACCTCTTCTTAAAGGAGAATTATCCATAGCAGGTAAATCATCATGTATTAAAGAGTATGTATGTAACATTTCAATAGATAATGCTATAGGTAATGAACTATTATATAATAGAGGTTCATATTCTTGAACTATACTAAGTAGTAGCATAGGTCTAAATCTTTTTCCTCCTGCTAGTAACATTTGAGACATAGCTTTTTCATATATTGGATGAAATGACGGAGCTTTTGGTAGGTTGTTTTTTAAATATATTTCAAATTTTTGCATAAGAGCTTTTAGTGTCCCCATAGTGAAATTAGATGAAAGTATAACCAAATTAAGTTAACGCTTCTCTTACTATTTTTTAGCTAAAATAAATATAATTATAATCCACAAAATTGGAGTTAAAATATGGCAGAATATGGTGCTAAGAACATCAAAGTCCTAAAGGGGCTGGAGGCAGTAAGAAAAAGACCTGGAATGTATATAGGTGATACTTCAGTAAGAGGTCTACATCACTTAGTCTATGAAGTTGTAGATAATTCTATAGATGAGGCAATGGCAGGTCACTGTGATACAATAAAAGTAACTCTCACAAAAAATGGTTCAGCAATTATAGAAGATAATGGTAGAGGTATACCAGTTGCAGAACATCCAACAGAAAAAATATCAGCTGCTACAGTTGTTTTAACAGTGCTTCATGCAGGTGGAAAATTTGATAAAGATACATATAAAGTATCTGGTGGACTTCATGGAGTTGGAGTATCAGTAGTTAATGCCTTATCTAAAGATTTACATTTAACAATTTTTAAAGATGGAGAGATATACGAACAAGATTTTAAAGAGGGTATTCCTCAAGAGATATTATGTAGTACAGGCAAAACAAGAAAGAATGGTACTAAAGTAGAATTTTGGGCTGATGATACAATTTTTACAGAGGGTACTTCATTCCAAAAAGAAATTTTAACAAAAAGATTTAAGGAATTAGCATATCTAAATCCAAAAATTAAAATTGAATTTAAAGATGATAGAGATGGAACAAAAGAGTCATTTCATTTTGAAGGTGGTATTAAGCAATTTGTAGAAGATATGAATACAAAAACAGCACTGTCTAATGCACAATTCTTTCAGGGTAAAGCTGAAGATATTGAAATAGATATAGCTTTGATGTATTGTGATGCAGATAGTGAAAAATCTTTATCTTTTGTAAATAATATTAAAACAGCAGATGGTGGAACACATGAAGCAGGATTTAGAGCAGGACTTACTCGTTCTATGGCTTCATATATTAGTAAAAATGCCAATGCAAAAGAGAAGGGTACAAAGATTACAGGTGATGATTGTAAAGAGGGACTTATAACAATTGTATCGGTAAGAGTTCCTGAACCACAATTTGAGGGACAAACAAAAGGTAAGTTAGGCTCAAGTTATGTTAAGCCATTAGTTCAAAAATTCTTCTCTGAAAATTTTAAAAAATATCTTGAAGAGAATCCATTAGAGGCAAAAGCAATAATGGGACAAATTCTATTAGCAGCAAGAGGAAGAGATGCAGCTAAAAGAGCAAAAGATTTAGTAAAACGAAAAGACTCAATGAGTATTGGAACTTTACCTGGAAAATTATCAGATTGTCAAACTAAAGATGCAACTTCAGCTGAAATTTATTTAGTTGAAGGTGATAGTGCTGGGGGATGTAGCTCAGGAGAAACTAAGGTTAAATGTGCTATGGGAGAGGATGTTAGAATTGATATTCTAGCAAAAGAACACTTAGAAGGAAAAGAGAATTTTATCTATACTTACAATAAAAAAACAAATAAAATAGAGTTACAAAAAATAAAAAATGCTTGGGAAACAAAAGTTACAGATGATTTAGTTTATGTAACTTTAGATAATGGTAAAAGAGAACTTTGTACG
>Ga0256837_1001908_pt1 | contig 13634 bp, 13 predicted proteins | sample 4562384metaG_FD_185976 | JGI IMG/M metagenome (GOLD analysis project Ga0256837, IMG submission 185976) | Hydrothermal vent microbial communities from Guaymas Basin, Mexico - 4561-384 | ecosystem: Environmental > Aquatic > Marine > Hydrothermal vents | place: Mexico: Guaymas Basin | collected... | reverse complement strand
TTTTGGTTCAGGACAACATCTAACAACAAAAGTCAATGAAAGAAAATCTCCATATTCACAAAAAGTGGTATCTACCGCACCAATTTGTGATGCAGATGATGCAAACAAAGCTTTAAAAATTGCACAAAATGCTGCAAAAGAGGCAAAAAAAGCACCCCTTTCTCAAAGATGTAATTGGCTTTTAGATGTTGCACAAAAACTTAAGGCTCAAAAAGAGGATTTTGCAAAAACAATTACAGATGAAGTTGGAAAACCTATTAGCTTTGCACGTGTTGAAGTGGAGCGTTGTATTGAAACTGTAACACTCGCAGCTGAAACTATGCGTACAATGGTTGGTGAAACTATCAATACAGATGCAATGAATAGTGGTCGTCAAAGCATGGCTTATTTTACACGTGAACCTGTTGGTGTTGTAGTTGCTATTACACCATTTAACTTTCCACTTAATCTTGTTGCACACAAATTAGCACCTGCACTTGTTGCTGGAAATGCTGTTGTTTTAAAACCAACTCCAGAAGCACCACTTACTGCATACAAGTTTGCAAAACTTTTTATTGAGAGTGAATTTGCCATAAAAGATGCTCTAAGTGTTGTGTATGGCGATGCTGAAGTTGGAAGTACTTTAGTTACAAGTGAGATTCCACGTGTCATTAGTTTTACAGGAAGTGTACCTGTTGGAAATATCATCACAAAAAGTGCAGGGATTAAAAAAGTAGCACTAGAGCTTGGTGGAAATGCAGCAACATTTGTAGATAGCTCAGCCAATTTAGATTTAGCAGCACAAAAATGTGCTTTAGGTGCTTTTGTAAACTCAGGGCAAGTGTGTATTTCACTTCAACGCATCTATGTGCATGAAAAAATCTATGATGAATTTGCACAAAAAATGGCACAACAAACACAAAAACTCAAAGTTGGAAGCCCATATGATGAAGATACTTTTATGGGACCACTTATTAATGATGATGCAGTGCAGCGTGCAACAAGTTGGGTACAAAGTGCAATAGATGAGGGTGCAAAACCACTTTTAGAGGTAAAAGCAGATGGTAGAGTTTTTTACCCATGTGTTATGGCAGATGTGCGTGATGATATGGCAATTGTGTGTGAAGAGGTCTTTGCACCTATTGTTTCACTTGTAAAAGTAAAAGATTTTAATGAAGCAGCACCAAAAATGAACAACTCCCCTTATGGGTTACAATTTTCTGTATTTACAAACGATTTGGCACTTACAAAACGTGCCATTAGTGAACTTGAAGCGGGTGGAATTGTAATAAACGATATGCCAACACTTCGTTTTGATATTCAACCCTATGGTGGTGTAAAACTTAGTGGTGTAGGTCGTGAGGGGCCTCGCTTTGCCATAGAAGAAATGACAGAGATTAAATCTGTGGTGATTTGTTAATGGCAAAAAAGGCTATTGTTTCTGCTTGTTTACTTGGAGAGTATTGTCGTTATGATGGTAAAGCAAAACAAAATGGTGCAGTTTTAGAGCATTTTAAGGGGTATGAGATTATCCCTTTTTGCCCTGAAGCTCCCCTTTTTGGCACACCTAGACAAAGAATTAGTGTTATAAAAACTCCAAAGGGCAATCGCATCATTACTGATGAAACAAAAGAGGATGTAACACCCCTTTTAGAAAAAGAGATACTCTCTTTTATAGAGAAAAACCGAAATGTAGATGCAATTTGTTTAAAATCTAAAAGTCCAAGTTGTGGCTATGGTACAACTCCTATTTTAGATAAAAATGGTGAAAAAATTGCATTTGGCAATGGGATAGCAGTAGATATTTTTTTAAACCACTACTCTACAAAAATTATAAGTGAGTTGGAGTGTTAAAAGAGGTTCGTACAAAGTTTGAGAAACTAGGTATTACAAGTTTTTGTGAACTTGCACTTCTTATTCCTCATAGTTATGAAGATTATCGCCTCCATCAACACTTTGTACCCAACCAACCTCAACTTATAGATGCAACCATCAAAAGAGTTTTTTTCTCTGGAAAGTCTATTCAACTTACCTTTTTTGCACATAATTTAGAGCAAATTGTTTTTGCAGTTATTTTCCAACCAAAACCTTACATGCGACACCAATTTCATGAAGGGGATAGAGCCTTTTTTTATGGTGTTATTGAGCAAAAAATGGGCAAATTACAAATGAGTATGCCAAAAAAAGTAACAACTATTGGTGAGATCACTCCAAAATATAAACTTACAATGAGAAGTGATGCAGTTGCACGTTTTACACAAAAGTACCTTACACAAGAGAATCTCGCAAAAGAGGGGCTTAAACAAACCATTATAGAGCAACTCTTAGAGATTCACAACCCCACAAGTAACTTCAAAGGGTTAGATGAAGCAAAACTAAAAGCTCTTAAATATACAGAACTTTTTATCTATATGCAACAACTCTCTAAAAAAAGAAAGTACTTCAAAGCCCTACACTCACTAAAACCAGAGTATAAATCGTGGAGTAAAACTTTACCTTTTGAACTCACTAGTGAACAACAAAAAGCTATAGAGGATATTGCACAAGATTTAGCAAAAGATACAGCAGCAAAGCGTATGATTGTAGGTGATGTTGGAAGTGGAAAAACAATGGTTATTTTAGCTACTGCTTTTATGAATAAAGAACATAAAACAATCTTAATGGCACCAACAACTATTTTAGCAAACCAACTTTTTGAAGAGGCACAAAAATTTCTCCCAATGCTTCAAAGCACTCTTGTAACCAACAAAACAAAAAAAGTAGATTTAGAGGAGTTTGACTTTATAATAGGCACACACGCCCTACTTTACAGAGAACTTCCACAAGCAAGTGTTGTTATGGTAGATGAGCAACACCGTTTTGGAACAATGCAGCGTAATATGCTTGAAAAACTTGTAACATCTAGTGAATTGCGTCCACACTATTTTCAGTTTTCTGCAACACCAATTCCACGTACCCAAGCGATGATAGAAACAGCGCATATTGATGTAAGTTTAATAACCTCTACCCCTTTTAAAAAAGATATCACCTCAAAAGTGATCCAAAAAAAAGATTTTAAAGCACTTTTAGAGCATATTAAAAAAGAGTTAGCATTAAACAACCAAGTGCTTTTAGTTTACCCTCTAGTGGAGCAAAGTGAAGCATTTGCCTACCAAAGTTTAGAGGAAGCCAGAGGGTATTGGGAAAAAAACTTTGAAGATGTTTATGTAACACATGGGAAAGATAAAGAAAAAGAGAAAGTTCTTTTAGAGTTTAGAGAAAAAGGGAAAATTCTTTTAGCAACAACAGTTATTGAAGTTGGAATCTCTTTACCACGCTTAAGCACAGTTGTAATTGTAGGAGCTGAACGTTTAGGGCTTTCAACATTGCATCAACTGCGTGGGCGTGTAAGTAGAACAGGACTTAAAGGGTATTGCTTTTTATACACCAACCAAGAAAAATCGCAACGTTTAGAATCTTTTGCACAAACACCAAGTGGGTTTGATATTGCAAACTTAGATTTACAATATAGAAAAAGTGGTGATCTTTTAAAAGGAGTACAACAAAGTGGAAGTGGTTTTAAGTTTGTTGATATTGCTCAAGATGAGATAATAGTTAAAGAAGTAAAACAAGATTTACAAAAAATGGTACAATAATTAAAAAAAAAGGATTATTAAATGAAAGAGATTACACTTGAAACAAAAATTGCAGATATTTTAAATAATTACGAAGGGATGAAAGAGATTTTAATAGATATTAATCCAAAGTTTGAAAAACTCAATAATCCAATTTTACGTAGAACCATTGCAAAAGTAGCGGGTGTTAAACAAGCTGCTATTGTTGGAGGGATGGAACCAATTGAACTTTTAAATAAACTTCGTCTTGCAGTTGGGCAAAAGCCTATTGAAAATGTGGAATATAATGATGAAAAATCAAAAAATATAGATATTCCAAACTGGGTAACACAACAACCAAAAAAACAAATCAATGCAAATCAGATTTTAGATGAAGATAAAAACCCACTAGTAGAGCTTCATAAAACACTCAAAGAGATTTCAAATGCAGAAGTGATTCTTATTGAATCAGATTTTAAACCTGAACCATTAATAGAAGAGATGCAAAAAGCAAACCATGAAGTTTTTTGCGATGAAATAGATAGTGAACATTTCATCACTTATGTTAAAAAGTAGAGGGTTGCCCCTCCACTACAGCTTTTTAATAAAGCCCAAATTTACCATCATTTCTTTTATAAAGAACACGTGTTTTACCATCGTGATCTACAAAGATTTCAAAAAGTTTATCACCCTCTTTTAGCTCATTTAGTACATCTTCAACTTCACGTGGTTTGTAAAGGTCAAGCTCAACAGGAACAATCTCATCTTCCATCCCCTCTTCAACCTCTTTAACATCAACGATTTGAGCTTTTGCAACATTAAGTCCAACTTTTTGATGGTCAACTTCTCTATCGTGCATTCTACGTAAAGCTTTTTGAGCTCTCTCAATTGCAATATCGATAGCTGCATATAGATCATCATCTTTTTGTTTAATAACAACTGTACCTTTGTTTGCTAAGTGAATAACAAACTCAACAACACTATGTTCTTTACCTTTTTTTGTTTGTGCAGAAACAATCACATTAACAGATGTGATATCCATATTAAATTTATTAAGTGTTTCAATAGCACCATTTACATGTGCTTTAATTCCATCTGTTAGTTCTAAATGTCTTCCAGTGATTGAAATATTCATAATTAAATCCTTTTATTTTTTTTAGATTATACCATTAAAAATTAATAATTGTTATAATTTTTGAAGAGTTCGTCTAAAATATGCAATAGGCTCACTTACAATATCCTCACTTGTAACACCTACTCTAACATCAATCAATGCAGAGCCATTTTGTTCTGGTGTTTTTACAGTAGTGTAGAGTACTCCACCATTATCTTCACACGGTTTATTGGAATCATAAATATATTGAATAGATATATTTACATCATAAATACCATCTTGTGTAAAATTCTCATCTAAATTTGAACATGGTGCATTTTGTGCAATACGAAGCAGTGCATACTCTGTTGTACTTTTAGCAAGTAAAACACTTTGTTCATACAAATAAGTATCTGTTGTATTTTTTGCAGTTTGAGTATTCATAGATAAAGAAAGTGCTAAAATAGAGCTTATTGCTACAATAACGGCTATTGCCATTATCATCGCAACTCCACGCTTTTTTAGTAGATAGTTTTTTCTTTGCATATTGCATACTCCTGCACCAAATTGCTTTTAACACACACTTGTACTTTTAAAGTTTTACCAATAGCAACTACACTAAAAGTACTTACATTTTCCATTAAAATAGTGCTATTTCCATCTTTATAACTCTCCCCTTCCCATGGTTGGTAGTTGTAAAAAAACTTTAATGTTCCCATCTTTGTTGTATCGTTATAATCAACCAAAGCAATACCATTGGCACTCCAACTTAACTGATAATACTCAAAAACATCACGTTGTGAAAAATCCCCAACTTTTGGTTTAAAAATAGAGATGTTTTCATCTGCAACAACTCTATGAAGTGTTTTATTTTGGTCTGTTAGCTCATCGCCATTCCACCCATATTCATTTATATCGCTACTTGCTCCTACAAAATAAAGCACACTATCATTAACATCACAATTTCCATTAGAGAGACCTTGTATCATCTCATTTATTGCTGAAGTATTCGTTTCAGGGGAATATAAAGCACTTTTATTTCCTTCATCTAAATCAATAATACCACTCCAAAAAGGTTTACTTACTCCCCTGAAGCTATCTATTGCAATTTGTGTCCACTCTATCATATTGTCATCTTCATCTGCTTCCTCAATTGAGCGAAAATCATCTTCATCATATTTACGTGAAATAACAGAATCTTTAATACGATATTGTAATCTCGCAGTAATAAACTCAGCAGCATAAGCACTTTGGTTTTGGAGTTTATTGTTAATACTTGAAAAAATATAGTTTTGGTAACTATTTGCTAAAAACTCTGTTCCAAATTTTGCTAAAATACCCATAACAACTATAACAAAAACAAGCTCAATGAGAGTAAAACCTTTTTTCATTCATATCTCTTTTTATAAAAATCTACTTCCCCAATATTCGCACTATAAGAGTGAAGTAGTGTTAGGTTATTATCATTTTCATCTTTTATAACAATGGTAACTTTTTTAAGGTTTTTATCATTACTAAGTGAACCAAAACTTACATTATCGTTCGTTACAAAAATAGAATATTTATAGTTTTGTTTATACCCCTGTGCACTTGATGTTTCATCTGTAAGGTTTTGCTCAGACACTTCCATATCCTCTAGGGCATCCACCTCATCATCACTACTACTATTTGAAGCTGTGGTTTCATTGCTATCTAAACAACGTCGATGAAGTGTTTGAGCTATATGCCCAATTTTTAAACGTGTTTCATCATCGCAACTACCATCATCTATAACACGAGCAAGTGCATTTTTATCATCTTGCATTGAGTTTTCATCCCAATGGGGTGTCAAAGCAGAGTTAAGTTGTGTAGAAGCAGCAAAAATAGCCTCTTGAACAATATTTGCACTCATTGTTTGTGTATTTGTTTGGTTCATCATAGGGAGTGAAACAACCACTACAGAGATAATAACAATCGCAAACAAAAGCTCAATAAAAGTAAAACCACCCCTTTTTACCATAAAGTTCTCCTGTTAAGTAAAAGCGTTGCTTTTGCTTTAGTTGTAGCATTTGTTTCCTTTTGACCTACAGAATCACTTTTAGTATTATTTTCAAACTCCACTTCAAAATCATTCGCTTTAGCATTATAGTTATATTTATTGTAAATAAGCCATGAAGATGGATATATATTTATTGTTGCTTTATATGGATAACCTCTGGAGGAATCATACTCCAACACCAAAGAGTTAAGTGAAATACTCTTTTGCGTAACTCTTGTTGTAGCATACTTTTGTTCTAACACCTTTACCTCTCCAAAAGAGCTATTGTGTTTTGTATTGATATACCATCTTGGATCATCACTTACATTAGAATCATCACCATTTGGAAGTAAAGTTTTATTACCATCACCATCGCAATACACTTCATAATAGATTGGCAAAGTATATTCACTTGCTTTTACAAATCTATGGCGTAAAATATGTGCACGAGCATATAAAAAAGTTACTTCACCACTATTTGTTGCATTTGCCTCACCATCTTCTGTAATATTTATATCACCATAATCTGCTAAAACAGAGATATTAACATCCTCTATTTTAAAAGGATTAAGAGCTTTTGAGATATTTCTTTCATAATTAAAAAGAAGTTTACGTGAAACATTGCTTTCACTATATATTATTGTTTTATTTCCATCTTCAAACTCTATTTTATCTTCAATAGTATGTTTTAAAATATTTTGCTCTTTTGATGTAATAAATGTGATAGCTAAAGATTGTTCCCAAGAGCCATAGTCAAAATTGCGTGTAGTATTATTTTGCTCATTTTGAGCTTCTATGTGTAATGTTATAGAAGCAGACTGATTTAGGTCGTTACTTATGTAAGTAAATGTAGAGTCGTTATTGTCATGGAGTGTAACATCCGTTATATGGAAATGAGATGGTATATATGTTTGGTTTACATCTCCACAAATAAAACGCCCCATATTCTCTCCCTCTTCATTAGAACAAGTTGCTGGGGTATCATCTTTATCTACATCACTCCAATTTTGATCCATAAGATGGTACTGAATCTTTCCAACTTCATCATAATAAAACTCAACATATCTATCATTTTCTAAGGAAGCATCACCATCTTTAAATCGGTAGTATCCAACATCACCTTCACCATACAAAGAAGAGTTTTCATCATCATTTGGCATATATTTTGTAATTTCCACTGTCAAGTTATAATCTGTTGTTTCAGTATTTGTACTACCATTAATCCAACTATTAAAAAGTTTTTTTATCGCTGTTACTGCACTATCAGCATCATCTACATCTTTATTTGTAATTGTATAATTAGGTGTTGCTTCATCATCACTATCTTTTGCAATAGTAGAAAACTTTAAAATTTTATCTGCAATTAAATGGGTATCTTTTTTGGTAATATCAAAATATTTTGGACGAATAGCAAAGTTATTTGAAGCATAACATATTCTAAAAACAGGATCTCCATCACTACTAGAATCGCCACCAAACATACCACCTACTGAAGAAGTAGTTGTATCATAATCACAATCTTTATCGCTACTATCGTCACATTGATCCCATTCATATAAAACATAATGCTTTTCATCATCATTATATGTTGCACACATACGCATACCAACAATTAAATCTTTATATGCACCATCTACTGTAAGTGCTGCAGTAGATTTGTTAATATATTTACTATCTGTTGGATCCCAATTGATTGTTGTACTGACTTTAGAAGGATCTTGTTCATTTGTATAAATTGCTATTTCAACTTTATTATTTGCATTAGCATTATCTGCATCTTTAAGTTCATATGCATTGTCATCCTTATTAATACTAGCTAAAGTAAAATAGATATTTTTTTGTGAAATTTTTGTAGAAATATTTCTATCTTCAGATTCAGTAAAATGATTTTCATTACCAATCCAATAGTTCCAAACATCAAATTGCTTTGAATCATCTCCAAAAAGAGCTAAAGTAGAGAGTAAAATAAGTATAAAAAAATAGTGCATAACAAAACCACCTCTTTAATGTGATTTAATTATACAACTATTTTATATAAAGCACTATTTAGTATTTAAAAAATCTGAAATTTTTTCAGCTACACCATAATGTGTATTTTCTGCTAAAATAATTTGTGCTGCTTTTTGCGTATCTGTATTAAAAAGAATTGGACTCAAAAAATTAACATAAGATTCCTCTATAGGTTGTTGTAAAATAACAACATTTTGAATTAAAACATTAGAGTTTTCTTTTATTTCGAGAAGTTCTCTAACATTATAAGGAAGTTCAAAATCATATGTTCTTAAAATGAAAGGATCAATAAGTGTAAATGAAATATGTTCATCCTCAACTGCATCTAACTTCATAAAGATATCATCTATTTTGTGAAGTTCAACCTCTTTTAAATGCTCAAAGCCACGTAATGGTACAACTAGTTTAAATCTCATAATTTTCATTCCTATCTGTTTTGTCTAAAACTCTTTAAGCATAAAATGTACCTACATTTAATTATTTTTCGATAAAATAACAAAACTAAGAAGGAATTAAAACAATGCTAAAAAAAATACAACTCACTTTTTTACTACTTTTTGCACTACTTTTTTCAAGTAACTGTACAAAAGAGCTAGAAGAATACAACAAACCAGCTCTTTATTGGTACTCTAAAATGGTAGATTCTATTGGAATAAATAATCTTGAAAAAGCAGATGATTACTACACTTCACTTCAAGGGGAGCATATAGGTTCACCCCTTTTACCAACTGCTACGCAAATTATTGCACAGGCTCATTTTAACAATGAAGAGTATCTCTTAGCAGATTATTTTTATGATGAATATATAAAACGTTATGCAAACGATAAAGAAAAAGAGTTTTATGAGTTTAAAAAAATTGAAGCAAAATATAAATCTTTACCTCTTCCTAGACGTGACCAAAAACTTATACGTGAAACAATAGCCCTTTCACAAACTTTTTTACAAACATACCCTTATTCAAACTACTATTCACAAGTAGATACAATAAGAACAAGACTACTTTTGGGAATATCTTCTCTTAATCGCTCCATTGCATCACTTTATAATAGAATTGACAAATATAAAAGTGCAAAATTTTATGAACATAAAGATGAACAAAAATGGATAGATTGGAATGATGTAGAAATCGCTCACTCCCCTTGGTATAGAGAGTGGTTTGAGGGTGATGGTTATGGTAGTTGGTATGGCTTTTTAATTCCAAATACACAAAGCGTTGTTTCACGTAACTCAAATAAAGATACAAATATTACACAATAAGGATAGATATGAAACTAAGTAACTATGGAGATTTTCCAGCAGATATTCCAGTAATTGCAGAGGATGAGCTTTTTTTATATCCATTTATGATCTCACCAATTTTTTTAAGTGATGATGCAAATATTGCAGCAGCAACAAAAGCTATAGATGAAAACTCTTTAGTAATTGTTTGCCCCACAAAAACTGAAGGTGAAAGAGATTATAATGCAATCTATAAAAGTGGAGTTATAGGCTCCATTATGCGTAAAGTTTCCCTTCCAGATGGGCGTGTAAAAGTTCTTTTTCAAGGTTTAGCAAGAGCAGAAGTTTTACATGAAGTTTCAAGTCATCCACTTGTTGTTCATGCAGATGTGCTTGAGCCTACTCCTATTCATCCACTTAAAGCTGATGCTATTTTAGAGGTTCTACGTGAAAAGGTAAGAACCCTTGCAGGTGTAAGTAACTATTTCCCAAAAGATCTACTTCGTACAATTGAAGAGAACCACGACCACAACCGTATTATAGACCTCATTGCATCTTCTATTAAACTCAAAAAAGAGCAAGCATTTAAAATCTTTACGCAAAAAGATACAGAGCAAAGATTTTTAGATCTAATCGAATTTCTCATCGATGAAATAGAAGCAAACAAACTCCAAAAAGAGATCCGCTCAAAAGTAAATTCCCATATGGAGAAAGTAAATAAAGAGTACTTCTTAAAAGAGCAACTCAAAGAGATTCAAAAAGAGTTAGGGGTAGATAACTCACGTGAAGAGGAGATTGAGGAGTATAGAGCAAAACTCAAGGCTAAAAAAGAGAAAATGCCAAAAGAAGCATACAAAGAGATTAAAAAACAGCTTGATCGTTTTGCAAGAATGCACCCAGATTCTGCTGATGCTTCTATGACACAAACTTATCTTGATTGGGTTTTAGAGCTTCCATTTGGTGAAGAAGCAAAAAAAACTCTTAAAATTCAAGAGGTTCAAACACAACTTAATAAAGACCATTTCTCTTTAGAAAAACCTAAAGAGCGTATTGTTGAGTATTTTGCAGTGCGTGAACTTTTAGAGTTACGTGGCATTGCTTCTAAGGAAAATGCTGGAGCGATTTTATGTTTTAGTGGAGCACCAGGAGTTGGGAAAACTTCCCTTGCAAACTCTATTGCAAAAGCACTTAAACGCCCACTTATTCGTATCGCTCTTGGTGGACTTGAAGATGTAAACGAATTAAGAGGTCACCGACGAACCTATGTTGGAGCGATGCCAGGGCGTATTGCACAAGGATTAATTGATGCTAAAAAGATGAACCCTGTTATTGTTTTAGATGAGATTGATAAAGTTGCTCGCTCAGGCAGAGGGGATCCAACTGCTGTACTTTTAGAGATTTTAGACCCTGAACAAAATAGTGAGTTTAGAGATTACTACCTCAATTTCAACATCGATTTAAGTAAGGCTATTTTTATTGCAACTGCAAACGATGTAGGAAATATTCCAGCACCACTTCGTGATAGAATGGAGTTTATTAGTGTAAGTTCTTACACTCCTCAAGAAAAATTTGAGATAGCTTCACGCTACTTAATTCCACAAGAGTTAAAAAAACATGGACTTAAAAAATCTGAAGTGAGTCTCTCAAAAAGTGCACTCAAAGAGGTAATTCATAGCTATACACGTGAAGCGGGAGTAAGAAACCTTCGTCGCCGTATGGCACAAATGGCAAGAAAAGCTGCAAAAAAACTTTTAGAAAATCCTGAGTTAAATAAAGTTTCTATTACTCTAAAAAATCTTAATGAATATTTTGATAAAACAATATTTGAGATAGAAAAAACATCTAAAAAACCTGTTGTTGGTATTGTAAATGGTCTTGCATGGACTGCTGTTGGAGGTGATGTTTTAAAACTTGAATCTATCCGCATTAAAGGAAAAGGCAACCTTGAACTCACAGGAAGTTTAGGTAATGTTATGAAAGAATCTGCTCGTATCGCTTTTAGTGTTGTAAAAACGCTTATAGATGAGAAAAAACTTGAGATTTTACCAGATAACATCCCACTCACTCCAAAAGAGAGAGATGAAAATATTGATGTAGATGCAAGTGAAGTGTATAAACGTTACGATATTCACTTACATATTCCAGATGGTGCAACACCAAAAGATGGTCCAAGTGCAGGGATTGCGATGGTGAGTGTTATCTCTTCTATTCTTTCACATAAAGAGGTATATGGTGATGTTGCAATGACAGGGGAAGTTTCACTTCGTGGAGATGTGTTGCCAATTGGTGGGCTTAAAGAAAAACTCATCGCTGCACACAAAGCAGATATGAGAAAGGTGCTTATCCCTACAAAAAATTATGAACGTGATTTAGATGAACTTCCAAAAGAAGTTAAAGAGTCTTTAGAAATTGTAGCAGTAAGCAGAGTTGAAGAAGTGTTAGAGCATATTTTTGTATAACTATGAACTTTTTTAGTGCCTTAGAACCAATTTTAGAAACCTCTACACCAACTGCTAAAGCTGCTTTATTTGAGCAGTTTTATGCAGCCTATACTCAAAACTATTTTAGTTTTGAAAAAACACAACCAAAAGAGTTTGACATACCCTCTTATGCAAAAATTTGCAAAGTTGTATCCCCTAGAGATGTCCCAAAAAGAACAAACCTTACAACAAAAGAGGGAAAAATCTATCTTCTTCATGCAATAGCCCATATTGAATATAGTGCAATTGACTTAGCCCTTGATATTTGTTACAGATTTCAAGATATGCCAAAAGAGTTTTATGATGATTGGCTAGAAGTTGCCAATGATGAGATAAGACACTTTTTTATGCTCCATAACCTTTTAGAGGAACTTGGTGCAAAATATAGCGATATTGTAGTGCACAATAGCCTTTTTGAAGCAAGTCAAAGAACTGCCCATTCACTTCTTGAGAGATTAGCAGTAGTACCTCGCTACTTAGAAGCAAATGGGCTTGATGCTACTCCAATGATTTTAGAAAAAATAAAACGCCTTCCAAAAGAGGAGTTTTTTAACAAAATAATCGATGCTCTTGAAATAATTTTAGAAGAGGAGATAGAACACGTAGCCAAAGGGGATAGATGGTTTGAGTATGTTTGTGCAAAAAATAATCTTCCATCTTCTAGCTATATAGATGTTATAAACAAATACTATCCAAACGGTTTTGCAAAACTTAAAAAACTCAATGTAGAAGCAAGACTTGAAGCTGGGTTTAGCTGTGAGGAGTTAAAGCATATGACAAAAAAAGAGGTGTGTAACAATTAAACATTACTGATACTTTTGAAGAATAATATCTATTGTTTTATCTTTTTTCATTTGCTCTATAGCTTTGTTAAACCGCTCTAAAACAGCATGCTTTGAAGGGATAATTCTCATTCCAAGAGGCACATGACTCACTTGCATCTGTTTATGGGGAGATTGTTGAATAAAATACTCTTTTTTAAGATAATCAAGTAGTTTATCATCAAAAATTGCTATTGAAAATCTTCCATTAAACAAAAGAGATTTTAAAAGTACTCTATTTGAATACATCTCTTTAACTTTTATTTTATTGTTTTGTATATCTCTGTTTAGAAGCTTGATCTGGCAACCCTATATCATACACATCCATAAAAAATCTAAGCAACTGTTTCAAGTTGTAACAACATTTTTTCTTCAAACTCCACAGGTGATAAATTACCATTTGCAGAATGCATTCTTTGTCT
>Ga0256837_1001907_pt1 | contig 13636 bp, 14 predicted proteins | sample 4562384metaG_FD_185976 | JGI IMG/M metagenome (GOLD analysis project Ga0256837, IMG submission 185976) | Hydrothermal vent microbial communities from Guaymas Basin, Mexico - 4561-384 | ecosystem: Environmental > Aquatic > Marine > Hydrothermal vents | place: Mexico: Guaymas Basin | collected... | reverse complement strand
TAAGTGGTTTTTCTGACCATACACTAGGCTCTACTGCACCCATAGTAGCAGTTAGTCTTGGAGCAAAAGTTATAGAGAAACATTTTATACTTGATAAGTCTATAAGTTCAGCAGATGTTGAGTTTTCTATGGATGCAAAAGAGTTTAAAGAGATGGTCTCAAAAATAAGAGATACTGAAAAGCTTTTAGGAAAAGTTGATTACTCTATGGTAAAAAAAAGAAGTCGTGAACACAGCAGAAGCATATATGTTTCAAAAGATATAAAAAAAGGCGATATTTTAAGTGAAGAGAACCTAAAAAGTGTAAGACCGGCTTATGGGATGCATCCAAAATACCTAAACGAAGTTTTAGGTACAAAAGCAAAAAAAGATTATAAATTTGGAGATAGATTTGAATATCCTCTTTAGAGCTGATTCATCTTCAAGTATTGGAACTGGTCATATTATGAGAGACTTAGTTCTTGCTAAAAAGTACAAAGATTCAAACATAACTTTTGCATCACAAAATTTGGATGGAAATATAAACCATAAGGTAGTTGAAGCTGGTTACAAAGTAAAATTTCTCAAATCAAATGATGTTGATGAGCTTATAAAACTTGTTAAAAAGTTAAAGATTGATTTGGTAGTCATAGATAGCTACGATATAGACTATAAGTATGAAAAAAAGCTAAAAAAAGCAATAAAAGTTAAAATACTCTCTTTTGATGATACATATCAAAAACACCATTGCGATATACTGCTAAACCATAACATCTATGCAAAAAAGAGAAAATATAAAAATTTAGTACCAAAAAAATGTGAACTTAGGTGTGGAGTAAAATACACACTTTTAAGAGATGAGTTTATAAAAGCCAAAGAAAAAAACTACAAAAAATCAAAAAAGTTTACTGTGTTTGTTGCTATGGGTGGAGCAGATAGTGCAAACCTAAACATAGATATACTAAAAGCACTAAAAAACTTTAAAAATCTAAAAGTACATCTTGTAACAACTGATGCAAATAAAAACTTAAATACACTCAAAAACTATGTAAAATATAAATCATATATAAAACTACATATAAACTCTAAAAAAGTAGCAAAACTTATGGCAAAATCACATCTAGCCATAGTAACACCAAGTGTAGTTTTAAATGAGGTTTATTTTATGCAGATACCATTTTTTGTTATACAAACAGCTCCAAATCAAAACTATATGGTTGAGTATATAAAGAGTTTAAACAGATGAAAGATATAACACTTAAAGATTATAAACTACTTACAGAAAATGAACATCAAGAGTTATTAGTTATACGAAATAGCGATAAAGTAAGAGAGGTATCACTCACTAAAGATATAATAACTTTAGATCACCATCTATTGTGGGTAGATAGATTAAAAGATGATGCAACTAAATGGTATTTTACCATAATATACAATGGTCAAATTATCGGCGGTATAAATATCTTCGATATAGATTCTAAACTAAAATGGGGAATCTTTTTTGATAGTGAAGTGTCGTTAATATTAAAGTCGGTTATACCGATATATTTTATAAATTTTATTTTTAATGAGTTTGAGTGTGATGCTATCTATGCTGAGATAAAAAAAGAAAATCTTAACGCTTTGTCTTATAACAAAAACTTAGGGTTTGAGATGCTAGAAGATAAAGATATAATCACGATGCAGTTAAAACAAGAGAACTATGAAAAAGCAAAAAAGAGTTTTTTACTAAAAAAGATAGTAAAAAAAATAGACTTATATAATTTTAAACTAAAGAGATACAATGAAGAGTAAAATAGAAAATATAATCATAAATATACTTCAAGAGTTTAACGAAGAGTTAGAAGATGAAAGGTTACAAAACCCAACATCAAAAACAAAACTCTACTCAACTAACGGTACACTAGATAGTTTGGCTTTGGTATCTTTTATAACAGACTTAGAAGAGGTTATCTCAGAAGAGTTTGACAAAGATATAGTTTTAGCAGATGAAAAAGCTATGAGTGCTACAACTTCCCCTTTTAGAAATGTTGAGAGTTTAACTCTTTATATAGAACAATTACTCAAAGAGAACTCATGCAAAGAGTAATCCTTATAACAGGAACATCAAAAGGCATCGGAGAAAACCTTGCACTCTCTTACTTAGAAAGTGGCGATATAGTGATAGGATGCAGTAGAAGTGAATCTAAAATAGTTCACGAAAACTACAGACACTTTTGCCTAGAAGTAAATGATGAAAAAAAAGTTATAAAGATGGTTCGCTCAGTCAAAAAAGAGTTCTCAAAGATAGATGTGCTTTTAAACAATGCTGGGATTGCTTCAATGAATCACTTTTTAACCACCTCTTTAAGCACTGTTGAGAAGATATTTTCAACTAACTTTATAGGCACTTTTTTGTTTTCCCGTGAAGTTGCAAAAGTGATGATGAAACAAAAATATGGCTCGATTGTAAACTACACAACAGTTGCATCTCCACTCCATCTTGAGGGGGAAGCCATCTATGCATCTTCAAAGTCAGCCATAGAGAACCTAACAAAAACCATAGCCAAAGAGTTAGCACCTTTTAACATAACAGTAAATGCTATAGGTCCAACACCTATAAAAACAGACCTTATAAAAGCTATACCTAAAGAGAAGATAGATGAGTTACTTCAAAAACAAGCAATAAAAAGACTTGGAGAGTTTGAAGATGTAAAAAATGTTATAGATTTTTTTATAGATAAAAAAAGTAGTTTTATAACAGGTCAAGTTATATATCTTGGTGGGGTAAGTTAAGATGTGGTTGGTTGATAAAGATTTTGATGAAAAAACAGCGATAATTCATAACGATAAAAGCTATACATATAAAGAGCTTTTTGATGAGATACAAAAGATAAACAAAGAGTTACTTCCACAGATAAAACAAGGAGAAGTTGTAGCCATTTTGGATGATTACTCATTTTATAGCATCGCTTTGCTTTTAGCACTTTATCAAAATAAAAATATCATAGTTCCCATAGCTTCAAAAGTTGAAAAAGAGATGCAAGAGAGAGTAAAAGAGTCTTTTGCAAACAAAAGCATCAGTATAAAAGATAAAAGATACATTTTACTTGACAACAAAGTACAAACTAACCACGAGATGATAACATCATTGCAAAAAAACTCATCATCAGGACTTATACTTTTTTCAAGTGGAAGCACTGGTAAACCAAAAGCTATGATACATAATTTTGACAACCTAGTAAACCACTATAAAGATAAAAAAGAGAAGTCTATGAATATGCTTCTTTTTCTTATGTTTGACCATATAGGTGGGCTAAACACTCTTTTAAATATCTTGTCTATGGGTGCTACTATGATAATACCAAAAAGCAGAAATGCTGATGATATATGTAAGTTAGTGCAAGATTATAAGATAAGAGTTTTACCATCATCTCCAACTTTTTTAAACCTTATACTTATGAGTAAAGCAGATGAAAAGTACGACTTAAAATCACTTAGAATGATAACTTACGGAACAGAAGCGATGCCAGAGTCACTACTACTTAGACTACAAGAGAAATTTCCTAAAACAAAGTTTTTACAAACATTTGGCACAAGTGAAACAGGTATAGCAAATGCAAGTTCAAAGTCCTCTAACTCAACTTTTATGAAGATAGATGACCCTAACTTAAAGTACAAGATAGTAAACAACGAACTATGGCTAAAAAGCAACACTCAAGTTATGGGCTACTTAAATGCTTCAATGGAGAGTTTTGAAGATGGCTGGTTTAAAACTGGAGATTTGGTAGAAACTACTAATGATGGTTACTTAAAAATCATAGGTAGAAGTAAAGAGGTTATAAATGTTGGTGGGGAAAAGGTTTTACCAAATGAGGTAGAATCCATCATACTTAGCATCCCTCAGATAGAAGATGCTATGGTCTATGGTGAAAAAAATACTATAACAGGTCAAAGTGTTGTTTGTGATGTTGTAACAGATGTGGATAAAAAAAAGATAAAAAAAATTATAAGAACATACTGCAAAGATAGGTTAGATAAGTATAAAATACCTACTAAAGTTAATGTAGTTGAGAAAACAAACTTTTCTGATAGGTTTAAAAAGATGAGGATAAGATGAAAATAGTAATTTTTTCAACTGGTATAGCTGGTCGTGCCATTTATAGAAAGCTTAAAGACAATCACACAATTATAAATTTTATAGATAATAATCCTGATTTAGACGGTAAAGAATATAATAATATAGGGATTATCTCTGTAGATAAAGTACTTAGTAAAGAGTTTGATAAAATTACCATTAGTGGTGTGTGGGCAGACTCTATGAGAAAACAACTTTTAACTCTTGGCATCCCAGAGGAAAAAATTTGGCTTATAGATGATAATGTACTAAATTTTTCAACAGATGACAGAGTTGAAGATACTGATAATATTATAAAAGAGTTTGCAAAACTAATGCAAAAAAACAATATCCCTTACTGCATAGAGGGTTCATCTTTGCTTTGTTTGTTACGAGGGCAAAATCTTTCAGATGTTCCTGATGTAGATGTACTTGTAAAATCTCAAAAAGATTTAGAGATGATTTGGCAACTATTAAATGATAATGAAGTTTTAAATAAAAATCAACTAATAAAAGTTATATATAAAGAGGATAAAATCCTTACAAAAAAAGGTCAAATTGATAAGATTGTGTTAAAGTCAAATGCAAATCCAGCTATAACAGAGCCAACAGTACTAGATATAAACTTAGCTGTAGATATAGGAAAGTACTATATTATGGATTATACTGATGATTTGTATCTTTATTTTAACAAAGAGTTTGTTGATGGTGAAAATTATTTTAAGTATAAAGATATAAACTTACTTGTACCATACCAAGAAAAAAAGTATGTAGAACTTCTTTATGGTAAAGAGTGGATTAAACCTGCTAAAAAATGGTCTTATGATGATTATGGTAATTTACTAACTAGCAAAGAGCTATTAACTTTTATAAAAGATAATAAGATATGAAACAATATATTTTTACCCCAGGCCCTGTACCAATGTCTAAAAAGATACTAAGTATAGGAAGTGAACAAGTACCATACTTTAGAAATAAATCATTTTCAAAAATTATGATTGAATGTAAAAAAAGTTTGTTAAAACTTGCAAATGCACCAAAAGGGAGTGAAGTTATATTTTTAGCATCGTCAGGAACAGGAGCTATGGAAGCTAGTGTTAAAAACTTGTTAGATAGCTCAAACGATACTATTATTATAAATGGTGGTGGATTTGCACAAAGATTTGTAGATATTTGCAATATAAATAACATCAATAACCACTCTGTAAAACTTAAAAAGAATAAACCTATAAACTTTAAAAAATTATCTACTTTAAAAGCTGATTCACTCATTATAAATGCACATGAGACAACCATAGGACGACTTTATAACCTTAAAAAAGTTGGTAAATTTTGTAAAAAAAACAATCTTTTGCACATAGTAGATGCTATAAGTGCATTTGTTTGTGATGAGATAGATATGAAAAAGCAACATATCGATGCACTTATACTTAGTTCAAACAAAGGTTTAGCACTTCCTCCTGGTTTAGCTATGGTGATACTTAGTAAAAAAGCACTAAAGAGGTTAAAAGATACAAAAGAGATATATTTTAATTTTAAAGATTATATAAATAATATCCAAAGGGGACAAACACCATTTACACCTGCTATCTCTATAGTAAAACAACTTCATTTTAGACTAAGAGAGTTAAATAGCATACCTAAAAAACAAAGATACAATAAAGTAAAAGAGTTATCACTATACTTTAGAGATTCAATCAAAAAACTACCTCTAAAACCATACTTAAAAGATATGCCAAATGGGATGACAACACTTACCCCTACTGATGGTAAATTAGCATATAAAATTGTAGAAGATTTTGAAAAAAAGTATAATATCATTTTAACTCCAAGTGGTGGAGATTTAAAAGATAAACTTATAAGAATTTCCCATATGGGAGATATGGATAAAAACTATATAGATGTTTTGATAAATCATCTGTATAAATATTATGGAGTTAAAAGATGAAAGTTCTTATAATGGCTGCAGGTATTGGTAGCAGGATAAGTCGTCATCTTAACAATCAACCAAAATGTTGTGTAAAAATAGCAGATGAAGAACTTATAAAATATACTTTTAATCTCTTAAATAAAAAAGGTATAAAAGATATAGCTATAGTAACAGGTTATAATGATAACTATATCTTAGAAGCATTAAAAGGCTTTAGCTTTAAGCACTATAAAAACCCTTTTTATGATGTTACAAACTCTATAGCATCAGCTTGGTTTGCACAAGAATTTTTAGATAATAGCGATGATATGATAGTTATGAATGGTGATGTTTTTATGGAAGAAAAGATTTTAGATATACTTTTAAATGAATCTAAATCTCCATTATTTTTAAGTGATAGTTCACGCATAGAAGATGCTGATTATAAGTTTCAATGGGATAATGAGGTACTTTTAAAATATGGTAAAGAGTTATCAGTAAATGAGACTACAGGTGAGTATGTTGGTATAGCAAAAATCTCAAAAGATGATATCTTTTTTATGAAACAAGAGTTAAACAAGATGATTTTAAATCAAAAACACAACTATTGGTGGGAAGATATTTTTTATAGAAATATAGATAAAAAACCTGTATATGTGAAAGATGTAAAAGGGATATTTTGGGCTGAAGTTGACTATATAGAAGATTATGAAAGAATTAAAGCATATCTACAAACAAAAGGCTAGAAATTGGATAAGATAAATAAACAAATTATCAAAATGAAAAATAAAATCACTAAGATACAAATAAAAGAGGATAAACTAGAAAAAGAGAAGAAATATCTTAAAGATAAAATACATTTATATTTTGATAGTAAAATAGATACAAGAGAAAGTGAAGCATATATTGTAAATCATTTTTGGCAAAATGCTACTTATTCAAGTGAGTTTTATACTTCTAAACTTAAACAAGATTACACAAAATTATTACTTTCTAAAATTATAAAAAAGTATTGTATCAATTTTAATAGAGCCATAGATATTGGGTGTGGCAATGGGATGTACACAGAACATCTTGCTACTATATTTGATTCTTGTGTAGGATTAGATCTTTCAAAAAGTAGAATAAAAGAGAATCAACAAAAAAATAAATTTGATAATATTAAGTATCTTAGTGAAAATTTTATCACTTGTAAAAGTGATGCATTAGGAAAATTTGACTTTATATTTGCAAGTGATTTAGGTATGTATAGTGATGAAAAACATCATCAAAAGATGTTTGAAGCTTTATTAGGGCTACTTAGTAAAGATGGGATTTTAGTAACAAGAGAAAGCACTAGAATTAATGGTCATATTGAAAATAAATCATACAATTATGTTGCATATTATAAAAATAAAGATTATTACAAAAAAGGGATATATAAAAAATATTTTATAAAATCATATCGTGATTGTAGTTATAATATTCCACATTTAAACAAATACTTTAGTATTTTTCCTGATAAAAAAGATAAACTAGATAACAAACCATTTAAACTTAATAAAATTGTCAAAAAATATATTAGTAAAGATATGGGGAGTAGTCATTATTATATCTATAAAGGTGAGAGATGAATAAGTTTGATAAAGAGATTGTATCTGCAAAAAAAAGAATAATAAAAATTCAACAAAAACAACAAAAACTTAAAATAAAAAAACAAAAATTACAAGATAAGATTCATCTATATTTTGATAGTAAATATGACACTAGCGATGCAGAAAAGTACATAATCTCAACATTTTGGGCAAAAGCTTATGATAACTATACAGATGGTGGCTATATAACTAATGACACATATATTTCAAAAGTAAGATTTGATTATGAGACTAAAAAACTAAATAAGATACTAAAAAAATACTCAACTAACAATAAAAGAGCTTTAGATATAGGTTGTGGTGATGGTAGATATACTAAAGAATTTGCTAAAAATTTTAATGAAGTTATAGGTATAGATCTATCTCAAAAAAGGGTAAATGAAAATAATCAACAAAATACAAATACAAATATCACATATTTAAATGAAAATTTTATAACCATGCCTAAAGATACTTTAGGAAAATTTGACTTTGTTTTTGTAGGTGATATTTTTATGTACACCAATGATAATGATGTTGAACAAGTATTTACAAACCTTTTAAAACTTCTAAAAAAAGATGCTATCTTGATAGTAAGAGAGAGTACCCTTATATATGGAGAAGATTATTGGAAATCTAAAAGCTATGTAGCTTATTATAGAAATGTAGGATTTTATCAAAAAGGGATATTTAAAGATTATTTTAAAAAAGCCTATAGAAATTATGGATATAGCCTTTATTATTTTGACAAATATTTCAACACATATACAAAACAAAAAGACAAGATAGAGAAAAAGCCTATGTTACTAGAAAAACTTGTTAAAAAGTATATAGATAAACATAAAAAATCAAGTCATTTTTTTATTTATAAAATGGATTAAAAAGTGTTAGAACTTGAAAAATTAAAAACAAAATCTTGTTTTATCTACCCTATATCTTCTATATCTGAGGTATTAAAAAATTATCTTGAAAATATTGGGGTAAATATTATAGGTTTTGTTGATAGTTATAAAACAGATAACAATCTAATAACACCAAATAATCTTATAAATCATACTTTTGATTATGTTATAATCTTCTCTCCAAACCATTATAAAGATATATTTAAACAACTTCAAAAATATATAAAAAAAGACAAAATCTTATTAGCACATTTAGATAGTAATTTAAGTATCCCTTATACTTTTATAACAAATATAGATGAATATATTGAAAATAATAGCAGTCAAAAAATTGAAGTAGAAAAATATTTTATTGAAAAATCAAAATATTTTACTTTAGAAAATGAGATACTATTTATTGGTATTAGTTTTATTGATCTAAATATAAAATATTTATATTTTTATCTTAGAAAATATACTAAGTACAAAATACATATTGCTACAAACAACAACAGAGATATAGAACTTTTTAAATCCATTGGGATAAATGTTATAAAATACCCATCTATAGAGTTTGTAGATCTTGTTTTTAAATGTAAGATTAAGATTATAGATCAAAATCCATTAGATAATTTAATATTAAAATCTTTAAGTATTGGTAAAAGTATCCAACTATGGCATGGTATAACTATAGAATCATTAGGAGTATTGACTAATTATAAAGCTTTAACTTATGATGTTGTATTATCTACGTCAAAGTTTGTAACTGATTATTCTTTTAGTAAAATTTATAAGTATAAAAAAATTATCCATTGTGGATATCCAAGAAATGATGTTATAACACACAATGATATTCAACTGTTTAATATAGAAGAAAAACTTTTATCTAAAATGAAAGAAAAAAATAGCAAATATGTTATCTATATGCCAACACATAGAAAAATGAGTTTTAAATCAAATCCGATTAACTATATAGAGTTAGATAGATTTGCAAAAGAGCATAATATTATATTTATAATTAAAATGCATCCATTTGCTACAGAGATGTTTAGAGATGATTTAACTATGTATCAACCATTAAAAGAGTATAAAAACTTAGTTATATATCCATCACATAAAGATATATATCCATTATTTCAATATAGTGACTTGATGATAGCTGATTATTCTTCTGCTTATTTTGATTATTTATTTGCAAATAAACCGATTGTTTTTTTCCCTTATGATTTTGATGAATGGGTTAAGTCTGAAAATGGGATTATACTTGATTATAAAAAATATATTCCTGGAGATATGTGTTATACTTTTGATGAGCTCAAAGATGCTATTTTAAAAAATCTACAACGAGATAATTATAAAAAAGAAAGAAAAATAGTTTTTGATAAAATGTTTTCAAATCAAAATAAAAAAGCTTCTCTATTATTAATGGATGAGATAAATAAATTGATGGTTTTAAATGATGAATAATACTAAACATATAGATTTTGTTATCCCTTGGGTTGATGGAAATGATCCTTTATGGCTAAAAGAGAAACAAAAATATCAAATATCAAATAAAATGATGAATACAGACGACCATTTTAAAGATTGGGATAATTTACAATACCTCTTTAGAGGTATAGAAGAGTTTGCACCATGGGTAAATAAAATATATTTTATAACTTATGGGCATCTTCCAAACTGGTTAAATACTCAACATCCAAAACTTGTGATTGTAAAACATGAAGATTTTTTAGATAAAGAAAATTTACCTGTATTTAATATCAATGCTGTAGAGATAAATCTGCATCGTATAAAAGGTTTGAGTGAAAAGTTTGTTTTTTTTAATGATGATACATTTTTAACTCAACCAATTAATCCAGAAGTTTTTTTTAAAAATAATCTTCCTGTAAATGTTGCTATAGCTGATATCATGCATGAGGGTGTAATAGCTCATATAATTGTAAATAATATAGATATAATCAATAGAAATTTCAATAGACATAAGGGTGAAAAACTTAGAAAAAAAGAAAGAATATTAAAATATTTTTCCAAATGGTTTAATATCAAATATGGATTTAATATGATTAAAACTCTTTTATTGATTAATTGGCCTTTTACAGGTTTTATAGATTATCATCAACCACAACCATTTTTAAAACAAACATTTATAGATATTTGGGATAAAGAATCAGAAATTTTAAACCAAACATCTGCCTCAAAATTTAGAGATTCACAAAATATCAATCAGTACCTTTTTAAATATTGGCAGTTTGCTACAGGTAATTTTATGCCAGATAGTTATAAAAATGCTTATAAAAAAAGAAAATATGTAAATATAAGAATAAAAGAACATGCAATAACGGTTGCAAATGATATAAAAAGCAATAAATTCCAAATGTATTGTGTAAATGACTGCACATCAAAAAGCAGATATACAAAAGAGGATATGAATAAAGAAGACTTTGAATTTTGTAAAAAAATAATTATAGAAGCATTTAACACAATACTTCCTAAAAAATCTACATTTGAAGTGAATGAATGAATACAGATAAATTAATAGATAAAAAAATATATATATCACCATATAACGATATTGCATTAAATTTAAAAAAAAATTTAGAAAATAAAAATATATCTATATCTGGATATATTGATAATAATAAAATTGGTCATGATATTTTTAAACAAAGTGAAGTATCAGAATATGATTATATAGTTATAAATAGCCCAAACTATTGGTTAGAAATTGCACAAAATATAAAAGATAAATCAAAAATCATATTATTCTTTTCAAAATTTTATAGTTACCATGAATATTTAGATACATTAAAACAACAAGCTAATTCTAAATCTTATGATATTATTTTTATGCCTCATAATAAAGCTCATACTCTGGATATGATTCCCATTGTAAATACTCTAAAAAAAGATACAAACTATCGTATAGCCTTTGCCAATATAAAAGATAGATACCATAATGAAGGTGCTTATGATGAGATTATAAAAACATCTATAGATATCGTTCCTATTGATTCACTTAAATTAAATATAGTAAAAACAGATATTTTTATAGCTATGAATACTTGGGAAAAAAGACTTGTAAAACCACTTATACAACACTATAACAATCAAAATATTCTTACTATAGGCATAGTAGAGGGGATTACAGATTTTACAGATGTTGATTATAAAACAGATAGAGAAGCTTATCAAAATGTAAAATATGTTTTAGCTACAGGAAAAAATGACTTAAAATATCTAAAAAATAAACAAAATTTTGTTATTGGCATACCAAAAATGATTAATTTATGGAAAAAAGATGTTGTTCATTTTCCAAATGAAACTTTAGTAGTAATAAATCTTAGTTTTCTTAGTCTACAATACAATGATTATGGAAAAATATGGATTAAAAATGTTGTAGAAGTATGTAATGAGTTAAGACTCAAATATATCATATCTAAACATCCAAATGATGTAACAGATGTAACTAACTATAATGTTACAAATAAAACTATATATGAGATATTAAATGAAGGAACTTTACTAATTAGCCGTTTTAGTACTACTATACTAGAATCAATCGCACTTGGTAAACCTGTTGTATATTTTAAACCACAACCTGAAAAAACAAAACTATATGATAATAACTATGGAGCTTTTAGCATTGCTAAAGATAGAGATGAGCTAAAAGAAAAAATATTATATGAACTCGAAAATAAATACAATGTTAGACAAAGAGCAAATAAATTTTTAGATGAACAATGTAATATAAATGAGCCAATAAAACCTGAAATATTAGCCTCTAAATATATTACTGAGATTATAAGTAATAAGGTTTAAAAAATTATATATATCTTTATCATCAGTAGCTAAATTAGGGCGAAGTCTGACAGTTTTTTCTCCAGCTTTATTTATAAGAAGTTTGTTATCAAAACATTTTTTTACAAAAGCATCCCGTTGTTTTTGTATTTCAAAATCAAAAGCTATCAAAGCACCCACTGAACGATAATTTAAAACTTTATCTTTTAGTTCATTTTTTATTATTTTTGAGAATTTATTTACATTTTCTAAAATATCATACTTTTTAAAAGCTTTTAGTATATAAGTCGCTCGAACTATATCTATAAGTTCTCCATCAAAAGTTACATCAAGTTTTTGGTAGGGATTTTCTAAAATCTCTTTGTATTTATCACTTACAACTATACCACTAACTTGAGCTTTTTTACCAAAAACTAAAATATCAGGAATAATATCTAGATGCTCATAGTACCACATCTTTCCACTTGTTCCAAAACCAGTTTGTACCTCATCTAAGATAAAACATATATCATTATCTAAACATAATTTTCTGATAACTTTTAATTTATCTTTATCTAGGTATATATCTCCATTTGTAGCTTGAATAGGCTCTATAATTACAGCCGTCAAATTTTGCAAATCTTTAGTATTTAAATACTCTATAATCTCATCTAATTCCAAATCTAACCAACTATTTTTTGGAAAATACTCCATCCGTTTAGCAGTTACACCTACTCTACTTGTTGTAAAACCCCAAGAATTAACACCGTGAAATGAGTTCTTTACACTTATTACCATAGGTTCTTTTACTTTTTTATAATGCATTGCAGTTTTTAGTGCTGATTCAACTGCCAATGCTCCAGTAGATGTAAAGTGAAAATTATCACTAAAAGTATATCCTTTAAAAAGTTCTATAAACTCCATAAGTTCTTCACTTTTGCAAACATTGTTTGCCATTTTTATATAAGATATTTCATTTATCTTTTCTTTAAAACTTTTATCAAATATCTTGTGATTATAACCAAGTGGAAGTGATGAATACATATTAAAAAAGTCCAGATACTCATCATTAGTATTTTTATCAACTAGATATGAACCATGAGATTTTTTGAAGTCTATAGTTAAAGGTAGTACATACTTCACCTAGTAATCCTCACCATCATAAACATGAGCCACATCATAACGACTAACTGCTATCCTTATAGCAACCTCATCCCCTATAGCTGTAATCTTATGTTTTACCCCTTTTGGCATAAAAACTAAATCACCTTTTTTTATAATCTTTATCTCATCTTCAATATCCCATTGCCAAGTACCATCTATGATAAACCACCACTCATTCCAATCTGGATGAAAATGTCTTCTGTTACCCTCATTTG
>Ga0256837_1001906_pt1 | contig 13637 bp, 12 predicted proteins | sample 4562384metaG_FD_185976 | JGI IMG/M metagenome (GOLD analysis project Ga0256837, IMG submission 185976) | Hydrothermal vent microbial communities from Guaymas Basin, Mexico - 4561-384 | ecosystem: Environmental > Aquatic > Marine > Hydrothermal vents | place: Mexico: Guaymas Basin | collected... | reverse complement strand
CAGCTGTATTTACATTGGCAAGATTATTTGCTATTACATCAAGACGGTTAAACTGTGTAACCATTCCTGCTGCTGAAGAGTAATATCCACTTTGCATAAAATACCTTTTTTTGCTTTATTAAGTGATCTAAAGCAAATGGTGTACCAATTGACAATCATCAATTTAAATAGCTATAAATAAAGCTACTATTTCATTAAAATTTAGAGGATTATTTATGTCAAATATTAAAGAATTTATGACTCAAGACCATAAAGATTGTGATGAAATATTCGCACAGATGGAAGAAGCTGTCTCAAATAAAAGTGCTGATGCATTAGAAAAATTTGAAAAATTTCAAGATGCACTTACAAATCATTTCAAAATGGAGGAGATGATTCTTTTCCCACAATTTGAACAAGTATCTGGCATGACAGAGGGACCAACTCAAGTTATGGTTATGGAGCATGAGCAAATGAGAGAACTTTTATCTAAGATGGAAAATGCAATAGAATCAAATGATTATGATAGATTTTTTGGTCTAAGTGAAACTCTTATGATTTTAATGCAACAACACAACATGAAAGAAGAACAGATGCTTTATACAATGATACAAGAACATCTAGGTGAAGATTCTGAACATATTATCTCACGCATGAGGAGTGTTGCTTATTAAAAAGCTCTATAATAAAGAGTAATTTAGTGTTGTTGACCCCATCCTAACTTACCTTTAAGTACATCAAAATAATCAAACTCTTCTTTATGAATAAGTTTTACAGTTTTATGTGCTAATTTTATATGTACACTCTCTCCAAGACCTAATTCATGGACATCTTGACCATCTATAATTATCAAGGCACGCTCTTCAGATGTACGCATCTCTATAGCAAATTTACCTGGTAAAACTAATGGTCTTTGTGTTAGAGAGTGTGGACAAATTGGCGTTAATGCAAAAACATTACTCATTGGAAAAAGTATTGGTCCACCAGCTGAAAGATTATAAGCAGTAGAACCTGTTGGAGTTGAGACTATTACACCATCGCCGTGATATGTATTAAAAGATTTAGAGTCTATTGAAGTTTCTATATGTATCATGTTTGAAACGCGAGTACGAGTTAAAACTATATCATTAAAAGCATACATTTTAACTTCTTTATTGTCTTTTATAACGCTAGCTTCAAGTATTGCTCGTTCATCAACTTTATATTCCCCTTTTATAATCTTTTGTATAAATTCATCAAGTTCATTCATAGATATATCTGCTAAAAATCCAAGGTTTCCAGCGTGCACACCAAGTATTGGTATATCATAATCAAAAGATTTTCTAACAGTTGAAAGTAAAGTACCATCACCACCAATAGTTACTATAAAATCAACACTACTACACATCTCATCAAAATTACTACCACTAATATTTAGCATAGAGGCACTGTTCTCTTCAAGAATTGTATCTATATTGTATTGATTAAAAATCTTTTTTAAGTTCAAAAAGGTATCTTTTAACTCAGGGGTAGATGGACGCAGAACAACACCTATTTTTTTTATTATTTTATTATGCAAATGTACTCTTTTGTAAAATATTTTATAGATTATACACTTTTATAAATTAAAATGCTAGAATTATAAAAATAAATAAAAAGAGATGATATTATGGCAATTTACGAAGTAGAAGAGTTGGAGTTTCCTGAACTTATGGCTCAAGAGTTTGAAAAAAAACAAGTAGTTATTTTAAAATTTGGATCAGAGTATTGTGATTCTTGCCATGCACTAGAGGGTGAACTTGAGGATTTGGAAGAGGAAAATGAAAATGTATCTGTATTACTTATAGATTGTAATGAGTGCCCAGATTTAGCTGAAAAGTATAATGTTAGAAAACTTCCAACAATGTATATATATAAAGACCCAGATACTATACTTTTTAAAGCCGAAGGTGTAGTACTTGCACAAGATATTGAAGAACTTATAAGCTAAATTCGATATAATGTCAAAAATTATTTTATAGGACTCTATATTTTGAGAAGTCATTACTGTACAGATTTAAACGAAACACACATAGGACAAGATGTTGTTCTAACAGGTTGGGCAAATAACTACCGTGACCACGGTGGAATTATTTTCATAGATTTACGCGACAAAACTGGACTTATCCAGCTTACTTGTGACCCTGCTGATAGCAAAGAAGCACATACTGTTGCCAATGATGTTAGAGATGAGTATGTACTTATCGCTAAAGGTAAAGTTCGTCTTCGTGGAGAAGGTTTAACTAATCCTCGTCTAAAAACTGGCTCTATCGAGATAGTTGTAACTGAACTTATTATTGAAAACAAGTCAGCAGCACTTCCTTTTGTAATCGGTGATAAAAAAGTTGGTGAAGAAACAACTTTAAAATACCGTTACTTAGAACTTCGTGATCCTGATTTATATGAAGTATTTCGTCTTCGCTCAAAAGCAGCTATTGCCGCTAGAAATATCCTTGATGCAAATGGATTCTTAGAAGTTGAAACTCCAATTTTAACTAAGTCTACTCCAGAGGGTGCGAGAGATTATTTAGTTCCATCTCGTGTTCACAATGGCGAGTTTTATGCACTTCCACAATCACCACAACTTTTCAAACAACTACTTATGGTTGGTGGATTTGATCGTTACTTTCAAATAGCAAAATGTTTCCGTGATGAAGATTTACGCGCAGACCGTCAACCTGAATTTACTCAGATAGATGTTGAGATGAGTTTTTGTAACCAAGAGGATGTAATCAAAGTTGCAGAAGATTTACTAGAAGCTATGTTTAAAGCTACTGGTCACGATATCAAGCCACCATTCAATCGTATAACTTACAACAACGCTATGGAATTGTACGGAAGCGATAAACCAGACTTAAGATACGACCTTAAAATGGTAGATGTTATCGATATCTTTAGCAGATGTGATAATGAAATCTTTACAAATATTGCAAAAGACACTAAAAACAATCGTATCAAGGCTCTTAAAGTTCCTGGTGCTGATCTAATCTTCTCTAAGCGTGAGATGAAAGGTTTTGAAGAGTTTGTACGCAAATTTGGTGCTCATGGTCTTGGATATTTTCAAATGAAAGAGGATGGTCTTAAAGGTCCACTTGTAAAATTCTTTACAGAAGAAGATATTTCACTTATCATTAAAACAACTGAACTTGAAGTTGGTGATGTAGTATTTTTTGGTGCTGGTGAGAAGAAAACTGTATGGGATTATATGGGTCGTTTTAGAAACTTCATAGCTGAACATGAGAAAATGAATCTAATTGACCCTGATGCATTTGAATTTGTATGGGTTGTTGATTTCCCTATGTTTGAAGTTGAAGATGGCCGCGTTAAAGCACTGCATCATCCATTTACACTTCCTAAGGACACAAACAAAGAAGTTGTTGAGGAGATTGAATCTATCGCTTATGATATTGTTCTTAACGGTACTGAACTTGGTGGTGGATCTATCCGTATCCATAAGGAAGAGGTTCAAGAGGAGGTATTTAAACTTCTTGGAATTTCTGAAGAGGAAGCTCAAGAAAAATTTGGCTTCTTGCTAGATGCTCTTAAATTTGGTGCACCTCCACATGGTGGTTTTGCTCTAGGTTTTGACAGACTTATGATGCTAATCTCTAAAACTGCAAGTATTCGTGATGTTATTGCGTTCCCTAAAACTCAAAAAGCATCTTGTGTACTTACTAAGGCACCATCTGCTGTTGATAATACTCAACTAAGAGATTTACATATAAGATTGCGTGAACAACAAAAGTAATGAAAAAGCTTTTCTTAATTATTGGAGCACCAGGAAGTGGTAAAACTACTGATGCTGAATTAATAGCAGAACAAAATGAAAATATTACACACTACTCAACTGGCGATATGTTGCGTGCAGAAGTTGCTAGTGGTAGTACTCTAGGTGTAGAGATAAATGATTATATCTCAAAAGGTCTAATAGTCCCTATAAATATTGCAATACAAACTATTACAAATGCTTTTAAAACTGCCCCAACAGATGTTATCATTTTAGATGGATACCCAAGAAGTATGGAGCAATTAAACGCACTAGAAGAGTATCTAAATAATGAGTTAGAACTGATAAATGTCATAGAAGTTGCTGTTAGTGAAGATACTGCTCGCAATAGAGTTTTAGGTCGCGCTCGTGGTGCTGATGACAATACACAAGTGTTTAATAATCGCATGAAGGTTTATACTGAACCGCTAGAAGATATTAAAGCTTTTTATACTGCCAAAGATAAACTAAAAGTTATTAGCGGTGAAGGTAGTATTGCTGAGATAGTTTCAGAGATGCAAGACTTTATAAAATCAAAAATATAAGCTCTACATGTAGAGCTTAATACTACAACTCCCACATAATACTAAGGATAAAAATGATTAAATCACTACGCGGAATGAATGATATACTTAGTGAAGATTATAAGCGTTACACCCACTTTATAAATACAGCAACAAAAATAGCACAAAATTATGGTTTTCATTTTATAGAGACGCCACTTTTAGAAGAAACAGCGCTTTTCAAGCGTTCAGTTGGAGAGTCTAGTGACATTGTTGGAAAAGAGATGTATCAGTTTACCGACAAAGGTGAAAATGATGTTTGTCTTCGCCCTGAGGGAACTGCTGGTGTTGTTCGTGCTTTTATACAAAAGAAGTTAGATAAAGCTGGTGGTACTCATAGATTTTTCTATCATGGAGCAATGTTTCGTTATGAGAGACCGCAAAAAGGTCGTTTAAGACAGTTTCATCAGTTTGGTGTTGAGAGCTTTGGGCAAGATAATGTTTATGAAGATGCTACGATGATTATGATGGTTGCAGATATACTTAAAGAACTTGGGATTGGCTATAGACTTCAGTTAAACTCTTTGGGTGACAACAACTGTATGCCTGCTTATAAAACTAAACTTATAAACTTTGTAACAGAGTATAAAGATGAGATTTGTGAGGACTGTGTTCGTAGATTAGATACTAACCCTATTCGTGTTCTTGATTGTAAAAACGCTAAATGTCAAGAGCTTTATACAAATGCACCTAAACTTTTACAAAATCTATGCCCTACATGTAGCGATGATTTTGATACTCTTAAAAAAGTACTTGATGAGAATGATATAAGCTATGAGATAGATACAAATCTAGTTCGTGGACTTGATTACTACTCTAAAACTGCCTTTGAATTTGTTAGTGATAACATAGGAAGTCAAAGCGCTATTGCTGGTGGTGGACGCTATGATAGACTTGTAGAATTTTTAGATGGAAAAGCTACACCTGCTGTTGGTTTTGCTATGGGAATTGAGAGACTTATGGAACTTATAGTTATGCCTGAAGAGTTAAGAGATGGCTACTATATAGGTGCTATGGATGAAGAAGCAATTAGCCTAGTTGTAAAAACTGCACAAGATAAAAGAAAAACAAATAAAACAATCATAGACTATAAAGCTCGTAACCTCATGAAACACTTAAAAGCAGCAGATAAAGTAAATGCAAAGTTTTGTGCGATAATTGGTTCAAATGAGATAAAAGATGGTACTATCTGGGTAAAAGACCTAGAAAATAAAACAGAAAAGGTCGTTTCTTTAGAGGAGTTTTAGTTGAAAGAATCATTAGGGGAAAAATTAGAGCATAGCGATATTGATTATGCTTGGGGAATATTTACTGAATTTTTAGAGTTTTTTGTATTGGCAGCGGTTGTTGCTATTTTGATGTTATTTATATATGATAAATATGTTCAAAGAAAACATGCCCTACTGATTAACTATCCAGTTATTGGTCGCTTTAGATATTTTTTTGAAGCTCTTCGTGAACCACTTCGTCAATATTTTGCAGAGGAAACATTTTATGACTCAAAAGATAAAGTTGATTGGGTATATACTGCTGCAAAAGACAAACCAAATTATAAATCATTCTCAGTATCTCAACCATTTGGTGGTTCAAGATTTATAATAAAACATTCACCAAATGTTCTAAATGAAGATGAAGTAGATGATGACACTTCTGTAGTTTTTGGTAAAGACAGAGAGATTCCATTTGTTTCGCAAACTCCAATAATTCGTTCAGCTATGAGTGATGGAGCGCTTTCTCCTGAAGCAGTTCGTGCCTTCTCTATTGCAGGGGCAAGATCTGGTTTAACTATAAATACGGGTGAAGGTTCACTTACTTCAAATCATCTTTTTACTCACAAACCAGATTTAGATAATTGTGATTATCTTGAAATTGTTAAAAGTACACCTTATGCTGAGTTTATCTACAAGCTTGGTAGATTTCTCTTTAATGGTAAAGTAGCTATAAGATGGTATCGCAATACCTTACTAAACAAAAAAACTCAAAATACTTATATATATGATAGTAAAACTCATGTACTTTTTCGTGTCAATTGGAAAGCTCCGATAGAAGCCTTTCCAAAAGAAGTGCCAAATGACATTCCAAATATGATTTTTCAAATGAGTTCTGGACTATATGGAGTTCGTGATGAAAATGGAGATTTTGATGAACTTCGTTACCAAAAAGTGATGAAATTTTGTCGTATGACTGAGATTAAAATTGCTCAAGGTGCTAAACAAACAGGTGGTAAACTTGCAGCTGCTAAAGTTACAGCAGATATTGCTTATTATCGTGGTGTCCCTGAAGGGAAAAATGTATTTTCTCCAAATAGATTTCCATTTGCAGATACAACATCTGATTTACTTGATTTTGTAGAGCGTCTACAAAAGCTTTCAAAAAAACCAGTTGGTTTTAAAATAGTTATTTCAGATGCTAAAGCAGTGAGAGAGTTAGTAGCTGAAATGGTTGAAAGAAAAGCATCTGGAAAAAATCTTCCTGATTTTATCAGTATTGATAGTGGTGAGGGTGGAAGTGCTACTGCACCTCTAGAGCTAATGGAGTCAGTTGGACTAACAACTAACAATGCCCTTTATGTAATGGATACTATACTAAAAGATCATGGTCTTCGTGATGATATAAAACTTATACTTTCTGGAAAAATTCTTACACCTGATGATGTTATTATAACTATGGCAATGGGTGCTGATGCTATTGGAATTGCTCGTGGATTTATGATGAGTGGTGGTTGTATACGTGCTAGAATGTGTTCTGGTTTTGGCTCACATGTATGTCCAGTAGGGCTAGCAACTCAAGATGAGAAAAAGCGTGCATCATATCTTGTTATCAAAGAGGGTAAAGAGATAGGAAACTATCATATAAACCTTATAAAGGGAATGAAGGTAGTACTTGCTGTAATGGGTATTAAAAACTTTAAAGACTTAGATAAATCTAATCTTACTTTTAAAAACCAAAATGGTGAAATTTATTTTGATGTAAATAAGTATTTTCATCAAAAACTACATGTCTAATTTAAAACATTAATTCTTAAAAAAGAAAAAAATGCTAAACTTCCACAATTAATAAACCAAATCTAGGACTTATTGTGGGACTTTACTCTGATATAAAAGAAGACTTTGCCAACGCTTACCGTAACGACCCTGCTCTAACTTCTAAAGTAAATTTTTTATTTAACTATCCTGGTGTTTGGGCTGTCGCTTGGTATAGAGTTGGTAATAGATTATATAATGCTAATTTTAAAAGACTATCTCGTGTTATTATGGGTCTTTCTCAAATGCTTACAAATATTGACCTTCACCCTGCTGCTCGTATTGGACAAAGACTTTTTATTGATCATGGTACTGGTGTCGTTATTGGTGAAACCTGTATAATAGAAGATGATGTCCTTATCTATCAAGGCGTAACTCTTGGTGGTGTTTCATTAAACCATGGAAAGAGACATCCCACCATACGAAGTGGTGCTGTTATTGGTGCTGGTGCTAAAGTGCTTGGAAATATAGTTATAGGTGAAAATGCAAAGATTGGAGCTAACTCAGTAGTAGTTAAAGATGTTCCAGATGATGCAACAGCTATCGGTATTCCAGCGCATGTTATAGAAAAAGGCAGATGTAAAGATCCATTTATGCATAATATGCTTCCAGATATTAACAAAGAGATGTTTGAATATATGTTAAAAAGACTTGCTGTACTAGAACATGTAATAGTTAAAGACAATAAAGAGGTACTAGAAGAAGACCTTGAACTAGAACAAATATACGAATCTTTTATCAAAGCTATGAAGAATTAGCAGCAATTAACTTATATATATTATTATTTTAGTATAATATCCTTAATATTTTATTGGAGGGTTTTATGCTTACAAATCGCATTAACACATTATCTGAGTCAATCACTATTGCTATCACAACTTTGGCACAAGAATTAAAAGCACAAGGTAAAGATATCCTTTCTTTCTCAGCAGGTGAACCTGACTTTGGTACACCTCAAGTTATTAAAGATGCAGCAATAGATGCTATTAACAACGACTTTACAAAATACACAGCAGTTGATGGAATTCCTGAGTTAAAACTTGCAATTGCAAATAAACTAAAGCGTGATAATGATTTAACATATGCTCCAAATCAAATAATTGTAAATAATGGTGCTAAACATTCATTATTTAATCTTTTTTCAGCAACCATTGATCATGGTGATGAAGTAATTATACCTTCACCTTATTGGGTTACTTATCCTGAACTTGTAAAATACTGTGGCGGTACTGTTGTTGAGATTGAAACGCATGATGTGAGTGCATTTAAGATAACTCCTGAGCAATTAAAAGCTGCACTTACACCAAACACTAAGATGCTAGTTTTAACTACACCTTCAAACCCTACTGGTAGTGTTTACTCAAAAGAGGAACTAGCGGCTTTAGGAAAAGTACTTGAGGGCACTAAAGTTATAGTTGCATCTGATGAGATGTATGAAAAACTTGTATATGAGGGTACTTTTACTTCAGCAGCAGCAGTTAGTGAAGATATGTATAAAAGAACTGTAACTATAAACGGTCTAAGTAAATCTGTAGCTATGACTGGTTGGAGATTTGGTTATATGGCAGCGCACGATACTGAGCTAATCAAAGCAACAAAAAAACTTCAATCGCAAAGTACATCAAACATTAATTCTATAACTCAAAAAGCAGCTATAGTTGGTTTAGATGGTCAAGCTGATGCAGATATAGAGATGATGAGAAAAGCTTTTATAGAGCGTCGCGATGAAGCTGTAGAGTTATTTAATGCTATCGATGGATTATCTGTGCTTAAACCAGATGGCGCATTTTATCTTTTTGTAAATATATCTAAAGTTACTAACAACTCTTTAAAATTTGCTGAAGATTTATTGGCAACAAAACAAGTGGCTGTAGTTCCAGGTGTTGGTTTTGGATCTGAGGGTTATTTTAGATTTTCATTTGCAACAGATATAGAAAGTATCCGCAAAGGGATAAAAAGAATAGAAGAGTTTGTTCAAGAACTAAAGTAAGTTTTACTTACTTTAGTAGTTTAGCAATTTTACCTTGAAGTTTTAACCAAGTACGATGTTCCATTAAAGGAAACCCTGCAAAAGTTTTTCCACTCTCTTTTATACTTTTAGTTATTCCACTTCTTGCAGCAAATGTATTAAATGGTGCAATTTCAAGATGTCCTGATGTTGCAGATTGTCCACCCATTACAACATTGCGCCCAAATTTAGAAGATCCTGCTATTCCTGACTGAGCTACCATTACACTATATTCACCAATCTCACAATTGTGTCCAATTTGAACAAGATTGTCAATATGTACACCTTTTTTAATAAGTGTAGTTCCAAAAACAGCACGGTCAATTGTAGTTGAACTTCCTATCTCTACATCATCTTCAATAATAGTATTACCATTTTGATAAATTTTTAGATGTTCACCCATCTTATTTGTAGCAAAACCAAAACCATCACCACCAATAGTACTATTTGCATGTATAATACAATTAGCCCCTATCTTACAATCACGATAAACTACAACATTTGGATAAAGTGTAGTATTATCGCCAATAGTGCTGTTTGCACCAATATATACACCAGCAAGAATTGTACAATTTTTACCAATAACACAACCATTTGCAAGCTCAGCTTTAGGAGATATTTTACTACCCTCACCAACTATAGCCTCTGGAAGTGAATCATCTTCTATTTCTGGTGCAAAATATTTTGATAACTTTGCCATCTCCCAATAAGGGGTGTCTACAACTAAAGCTATAGAACCACTAGGGACTGCATCTTTAGTCTTTTCATCAACTATTATAGCTCCAGCAGATGAAGCCTCAATATCTTTAATATATTTAACATTTGATACAAAAGAAAGCTCATCTTTAGATGCATCTTTTAGAGTATTCATAGCTTTTACTTCAAAATCTTCACCTTCAAAGCTACAGCCTAAAATAGAAGCAATTTGAGATATTTTCATACTATCTCTCTAGTGCTACTGCGCCAGATCTTACAATCTCTTTAGGATTGTAGCGCTTAATAAGTTTTAAATAGTTTTCAACTCTTTTTGGTTCATCTGCAACCATAACAATGATTACATTCTCTCCAACATTTACTATCTTACCATTATAAGCCTCACAAAGAGTGCTAATATCTGCAATATTTTCATTTGCTGGAAACTTAACCATAGCCATCTCTTTTTCAACTAAATCAGCATGTTCGTAAACTCTAAGAACAGGGATTAGTTTGTGAAGTTGCTTAGTAATTTGCTCAATTACACGAACAGATCCCGATGTTACAATGGTTAGTCTTGAGTACTTAGACTCAGGAATAGGAGCAACAGTTAGAGATGTAATGTTGTATCCACGAGCAGAAAATAGATCAGTTATACGAGATAAAACACTAGACTCATTGATAACAATAACAGAGATTACTCTTCTTTCACTTGCTTCCATTATTTTGCCCCCTTTTTCTCTAATAACATCATATTAAACAAACTACCACCGGATGGCACCATTGGCATAACATTTTCCATACGCTCAACAATCACCTCAATAAAAGCAACTATATTTTTTTCAACTGCATCTTTTAAAGCTGCATCAAATTCTTCTTTTGTTTTAACTCTATAACCTATTCCACCAAAAGCTTCTGCTAATTTTACAAAATCAGGTTGAACAGACAAATCTGTTTCAGAATGGCGTTTGTCATAAAATAGTGTTTGCCACTGTCGAACCATACCAAGATAGTTATTGTTTAAAATAATGTTTATAACTGGAATTTTTTTCTCAACTGCAGTCATCAACTCTTGACAATTCATTAAAATAGAACCATCGCCAGTAAAGTTAATACTAGTTTTTTCTGGAGATGCAGCTTTAACACCAATTGCAGCAGGAAAACCAAAGCCCATAGTCCCTAAGCCACCAGAAGATATAAACTGACGAGGTCTAGTAAATGGGTAAAACTGTCCTGACCACATCTGATGTTGTCCAACATCTGTAGATATATTTGCATCATCACCAAGAAGTTCACCAACACGCTCAACAACCCATTGAGGTTTAATGCGATCAGTATCTTCATGATATGCTAAAGGATGAAGCTCTTCAAACTGTTTTATAACATTGCGCCATGTTTCATATTTTTTAGAATCAATTTTATCTACAAGATTAAGCATATCATTTACAACATTTTTAACATCACCAACTATTGGATAATCAGCATTTACCAGCTTTGAAATAGATGCAGGATCTATGTCTACATGTATAACACCAGCATTTTTAGCAAATTCACTAAGTTTACCAGTTACACGGTCATCAAATCTAGCACCAAGAGCAATAACCAAATCAGTCTCACTCATAGCCATATTTGAAGCGTAACTTCCATGCATACCAAGCATACCAACTAGAAGATCATCATCATATGAAAGTGTGCCGCGAGCCATAAAAGTCTCAACAGCAGGTATTCCAGTTTTATGTACTAAATCCCTAACATCATAAGCTGCATTTGCATTGATGATACCACCACCAAGATAAAAAAGAGGACGCTTTGCATTAGCAATTGCTTCCATAGCCTTTTTAATTTGACGAGGATTACCTTTTACATGTGGTTTATAAGTCTCAAGATTTAGATCAATATCATAATCAAATTCAGCGATTTCAGCTGTTACATCTTTAGGAATGTCTACATGTACAGGACCAGGACGACCAGTAGCTGCAATATGAAAAGCTTCTTTTAAAACTCTTGGTAAATCAGCAGCACATGTTACAAGATAATTATGTTTAGTACATGAACGACTTATCCCAACTGCATCAATCTCTTGGAATGCATCAGTACCTATAAGACTCATAGGAACTTGACCAGAGATGACAACAAGAGGAATTGAGTCCATATATGCATCAGCTAAACCAGTTACGGCATTTGTAAAACCAGGTCCTGATGTAATCATTGCAACACCTACTTTACCGCTGGCTTTTGAATAGCCTTCAGCTGCATGTATTGCTGCTTGTTCGTGTCTCGTCAAAATATGTTGAAATCCATCTTGCTTATAAATCTCATCATAGACATTCATTATTGCTCCGCCAGGGTAACCAAAAACAGTAGTTACCTCTTCAGCGATTAAGGCTTCAATAACCATTTGTGCGCCAGAAATTTGCATGAAATGTCTCCTCTATTAAAAAATTTGCTTATTATATCGTGCTAGCCTATGTTTTAGGTTAAATCAATGAGGTAATTTTATATTTTATAAGTTATCTTGAATCTCTGCAATCATATCTCTTGCATCATCATGAAACTCTTCAAAATCAAGCAATATCTGCAAAAGCTTTAGTGCAGCATATTTATCACCTTTTTGAAGTAGTTTTTGAGATTGTATATAGATATTATCAGATTCATCTTTAAGAAGTTGATACTCTTTGTATTCTTTTAAAAATGGATGCAAATTTATTAATTTAAAACATGCTTTATAATCTTTTTTTGCATATAAATCTTTGAATCTTTCATATGCCTTTGCATTTAACAATAAATCTTGTATAAGTTTAGTTTTTTCAGATACTCCGCGATACTTTGCTAGAACTTCTTTAACCTTCTCAGAAGACTTTGTTTTTAGAAGTATTTTTTGTGCTAGTAAAAAATCTTTTTTCCATTGAAGCTCCATAGATTTATATGCATTTGTTTCTTTATATATTGGATGTTTGTTAGCTAAAGAATAAGCCAAAGAATACTTAGATTGAGATACAAACAACATAAACTTATCAAACTCTTCATACTCTACAAATAGTTTATCTACATACTGTTTTTTAGATGGTATATCTAAAAAAGAACCAAACACTTGTAAGGCTTTTTCTTTTTCATTTTTAGCCAAAAAGTCTTTAGCTACTTTTAGTGTTTTTTCCCAAAGAATAACTATATTTTGATAAGCTGGAGTATACTTTAGAAGTTGTTTTTCTCTTATAAACTCTTCAACTTCTTTATATTTTTTATCTAGCAGTAGCTCTTTTATATACTCTTGTCCATAATATATATCATACAGATACAAATCGCCAGCACTTGTACCAACTATTAAGTTATTATTTTTAGCATTAAAAGATAGTGATGTTATTGTTGAATTTAGTTTTATAAATCGTCTATCTATAAGCTCATAAGTATTCATATCATAAACTAATACATATCCAAGTTTAGTCCCTAAAAACAGTAGATTCCCCTCACCATCTGTAGTGATTTGAGTTACATCATCATGTATCCCCTCTACTCTTTTTATAACTTTTGAATCATGCATATTCCAAATTATTCCGACACTATCTTTATCTATAGAAAAAAGTCTGTAT